>ERZ773049.1066-NODE-1066-length-16184-cov-6.214706_pt1 | contig 16184 bp, 15 predicted proteins | sample MGYA00580633_ERZ773049 | MGnify/ENA primary metagenome ERZ773049 (study PRJEB29015, sample SAMEA2737991) | human oral metagenome | biome: human oral; feature: human-associated habitat; material: dental | place: China | collected 2066 ... | reverse complement strand
GCAAGTCAATTAGGCGTCTTTAAGAAGCCAAAAGAGCATGTATTGGTTTTGAACCGCACGAAAATAGTTTACAAACCTCATCTAATAAGGGAATAAGTTGTTTGTAGAAAACAGATAGACATCGCACTTAATGACGTTTATCATGTAGTTTATCCTTCTTTATAAAACCATATTATTTAAAGTAATCATACCATGTATGTGGATTAATCTCATTCTATTTACAATCTACGCATTTAACGGAAGAACCGCTTTTATGCCACAATTAAAGCACCATGTTTTTAACTTTTTTTCATTACTATATAGTAGTTATATCATTTAAAAATAGTAACTTTGTGCGAATTTAATCAGTAAGTTGTGACTAAAGATATAGTCAAAAAAAGAGTTCGAGACATTCTGGATGAATACCTCGAAGCTAACAATCATCGCAAGACTTCAGAGCGATATGCCATCTTGGATGCGGTGTATGACATGGGAGAACATTTCTCCTTAGATGAATTGGGTGCAGCACTTGAAAAGAATAATTTTCGAGTTTCTCGTGCCACACTTTACAATACGATGCGTCTTTTCATTGAATTACGTCTCGTAGTCAGACATCGGTTCATCGGTCAAACCAAGTATGAGGCATGCTATAACAATGAAGATCATATCCATCAGATCTGTACGCTATGCGGAACAGTGACAGAGGTTGATTCCCCAGAGATTGCGGATGCTATAAAGAACACAAAGTTCCACCGCTTTCGCCGAGATGGTTTCTCCTTATATATATATGGCATATGTTCACGCTGTCAAGCTGCCTTGTCGCGTCAGAGAAGCAAGTTTCTTACACAGAAACAAGTAAAAAACTCACATAAAAGCAAATGAACACAGGTAAAGTAGACGTCCTGTTGGGTCTCCAATGGGGTGATGAAGGAAAAGGTAAGGTTGTAGACGTGCTCACACCACGCTACGATGTAGTAGCTCGTTTCCAAGGAGGTCCGAACGCAGGACACACTCTTGAGTTCGAAGGTCAGAAATACGTGCTGCGTTCTATACCATCAGGCATCTTCCAAGGTGGCAAAGTTAACATCATTGGCAATGGAGTTGTATTAGCTCCAGATCTCTTTATGGGTGAAGCAAAAGACCTTGAGAAGAGTGGACATCCTCTAAAGGAGCGTCTACATATCTCAAAGAAAGCCCACCTTATCATGCCAACACATCGTATCCTCGACCGCGCTTACGAAGCAGCAAAGGGTAAAGACAAGGTTGGAACTACTGGAAAGGGTATTGGTCCTACTTATACTGATAAGATCAGTCGAAATGGTTTACGTGTTGGTGATATCCTCTGTGACTTCGAACAAAAGTATGCTGCTCATAAGGATCGTCATATGAAAATGCTTGCAGCACTTGGTTGGACAGACTTTGAAGGCTTAGAAGAGACTGAGAAGCTTTGGATGGAAGGCATAGCATATATGAAGGAGTTTAAGTTTGTTGATTCTGAAAATGAAATCAACCGCCTCCTTCGTGAAAGTAAGCATATTCTTTGCGAAGGTGCGCAAGGAACAATGTTGGACGTAGACTTTGGTTCTTATCCTTTCGTAACTTCTTCAAATACAATTTGTGCAGGTGCTTGTACTGGACTTGGTATTGGTCCTAATAAGGTGGGTAATGTCTATGGTATCATGAAGGCTTACTGTACTCGTGTCGGCTCTGGTCCATTCCCAACAGAATTATTTGACGAGACCGGAAAGACGATTCGTGATCTCGGCCATGAGTATGGAGCTGTTACCGGACGTGAGCGCCGTTGTGGTTGGATTGACCTTGTTCAGCTTCGTTACTCTGTAATGGTAAATGGTGTAACTGAGCTTATTATGATGAAGAGCGATGTTCTTGATAGCTTCGAAACCATCAAGGCATGCGTTGCATACGAGTTGCCAGATGGTACAGAAACAAAGGACTTCCCTTACGAGATTGATAACGTGAAACCAATCTACAAGGAATTCCGTGGTTGGAAGAAAGATATGACAAAATGTAAGTCACAGGATGAATTCCCAGAGGAGTTCCGTGAGTATGTAGCTTTCCTTGAGAACTATCTTGACACTCGCATTGGTATTATCTCTGTTGGTCCTGACCGCGAGCAGACAATCGTTTTATAATCCCGTTTAGGCTGTGAATGGCGGCTATAAGCATTCTAAAAGCTTATATTCGTTTCTCACAGCCTAATATATTTTATTCGTAAAACATAAATACAAGACAAATGGCAAACAAACCTTCCATCCCAAAGGGTACCCGCGACTTCGGTCCAGATGAGATGGCAAAACGAAATTACATATTTGATACCATCAAGCGTGTTTACGCTCTCTATGGCTTTCAGCAGATAGAGACACCTTCTATGGAGACCTTACAGACGCTGATGGGCAAGTATGGTGAAGAAGGAGATAAACTTCTCTTTAAGATTCTGAATTCAGGAGATTACTTAAAGGCTGTTAGCGATGAAGAACTCAAGGAGCGCAATACGCTAAAGATGCAGACAAAACTCTGCGAAAAGGGATTGCGTTATGACCTTACAGTACCTTTTGCTCGCTACGTGGTGATGCATCGTGATGAGTTGCAGTTACCTTTCAAGCGTTACCAAATACAGCCAGTTTGGCGTGCAGACCGTCCACAGAAGGGCCGTTATCGTGAGTTCTATCAGTGTGATGCCGATGTAGTAGGCTCTGACTCATTATTAAACGAGGTGGAGTTAATGCAGATTATTGACACTGTATTTACAGAGTTTGGCATTCGCGTACAGATAAAGATTAACAATAGAAAGATTCTCACAGGTATAGCTGAAGTAATTGGTGAGAAGGATAAAATTGTTGACATCACAGTTGCTATCGACAAACTTGATAAGATAGGACTTGATAATGTAAACGAAGAACTGCGTAATAACGGAATCTCTGAAGAAGCAATAGAGAAGTTGCAACCTATCATCAAGTTAGAAGGAACCAATGAAGAGAAACTTGATGTTATTGCAGAAGTCTTGAAGGAGAGTGAAACAGGACTGAAAGGTGTTGAAGAAACGCGTTTCATCCTTGAAACATTGAAGGGTTCTGGACTAAACAATGAGATACAGCTCGACCTTACTTTGGCACGTGGATTGAACTATTACACAGGTGCCATCTTTGAGGTTAAGGCCCTTGATGTACAGATTGGTTCTATCACAGGTGGTGGACGTTATGACAATCTAACTGGTATCTTTGGTATGCCAGGTATCTATGGTGTCGGAATTAGCTTTGGTGCTGACCGCATTTATGATGTTCTAAATACGCTCGACCTCTATCCAAAGGAGAGCGTACAGGGTACACAGCTTCTCTTTATTAACTTCGGAGAGAAGGAAACTGCCTACTGTCTACCAATTGTTGCAGCTGCACGTAGGGCTGGTATTCGCACTGAAATGTTCCCTGACAAGGCTAAAATGAAGAAACAAATGAGCTATGCCAATGCAAAGAACATTGGTTTTGTTGCCCTTGCAGGTGAAACTGAAATGCAAGAAGGTAAGATAACACTAAAAAATATGACTACTGGCGAACAGGAACTTGTAAAGCCAGAGGAGATAATTAGTAGATTTTAGAAGACACTCCCCTCCTCCTGTTAAGGAGAGGGGACTTCTTTTTTTTATTGATACCTTTTATTAGTCTGCTTAGTAAGTAAGCCACAAGCAGAAGCTAACTATATTACCACTGAACATAAAACTGTATGTAAAAGTATATTACAGATTGTGGAACAATAAAGAACTTAAATCATGAATAAACTAACAACACTATTCCTTGCATTGCTACTGAGCTGTAGCCTTTTGGCTCAACAACTCTATGTGGGCACTTATAATATCCGTTATAACAATCCAAATGACGAAAAAGAAGGTAACGCATGGGCACAACGCTGTCCGCAATTATGTGACTTCATAAATTTTGAACAACCCGAAATATTTGGTACACAAGAAGTACTTGTAGACCAACTACATGATTTAATGAAAGGATTAGATGGTTATGGTTATATTGGTGTAGGGCGAGACGACGGTAAAGAAAAGGGAGAATATGCAGCAATCATTTATAAGAAAGATCAACTAAGTTTATTAGATAGTGGCAATTTCTGGCTCTCTCCTACTCCAGAAAGAGTTTCTTTAGGATGGGATGCAGCTTGTATTCGTATTTGCACATGGGGAAAATTTCAAGATAAAATATCTGGTAAGCAATTTTATTTCTTCAATACTCACATGGACCATGTGGGTACTGTGGCACGGAGAGAGAGTGCTCAATTAATTTTAAAACGTATTAATCAGTTATCAAAAGGGTTATCTACAATTCTGACGGGTGATTTTAATGTAGACCAAACAGATGAAATCTATCAAATATTCTCTAACTCTGGGGTTCTACGTGATTGTTATACCAACGCACTACAACGCATGGCACCTACTGGGACATGGAATGACTTTATGCAGGATAGTCGTAGTAAAGCCCGAATTGACCATATTTTCGTTTCTTCTGATTTTAAAGTTCCACATTATGCTATCTTTACCAACAGCTATTGGCTTGGTAAGTCGCGTCGCAATATATCAGACCATTATCCCGTCATGGTAAAACTTATATTTGCGCAAGATAAGACTCTTACAAAATGATACCCACCTTCTTTATACTAACACAATAGAAGTTGAACTGGATTACCTAATTACTCAAGCGCGATTTCAACTTTGATGATACAATACAAAGACTAAAACACCAATCGTGTTAGTACAGAACACCATTAGTGTTTACGCACAGCACCATTGGTGCTCACGTATAGCACTGCTATTTATCTTTATAAATTCACTTTTTACTATCAAATAGAAAATCTCTTAAATATAAGTCTTAAAGTAACATCCTTTCATCATCAAAATAGGTATAGTAACAAGAAGCTACCCTGATTAAATACCTTTCAAATCTCCTTTGATGGCCTTAAGTATTTTATGGGGAATAGACGAAAAGACAGAAGCTTTAATTTCTCGAGGTGAAAAACGGTAAAATCGATAGTAAAGTTGCAATTTTCTGTAGGTGGTAATTGAAAAATATTGAATTTTAAACTTAAATCTACGATTATGACCATGAAATCCAAAGTTGCCACCAAACCATACAACATCCATAAACTGATTCATTGCTTTCAAAGAATCCTTATCATAAGATAATGGTGATAGTGCATATTTTTCATTCATACCCAAAATATTTACCAATATCAACTGTACAACATCAAAAGCTTTTCTAAAATCTAATGCGTCTAACCAATCGAAGAATTTCTTCTTATCAATAAGATTATAATGCGTTTTCAATAGAACAGCAACATCAGAGAACTGACGTAATCCAACTCCCAACTCTACAAGATGATGGTAAAGATGAAGAAAAGTATACAATACATTTAAAGTTGGTTCCAACGTTGGAACCAAACACCCATCAACTTCAACAATGGTAGGAGAAGATGAACGAAAGATTTCATCCCATATTTTCTGAGATTTATTGCTTGCGAACTTCATCAAGCAATGATGTAACTCTAAAATAATAGAGTTATGAACTAACTCATAGTGTTGCTCTGATGGCTTTCCCTCTGTATGAATACCCCAAGTATTTGCCATTGCTAATATAACCTTAGGAAGATTTGTTTCATTACAATAGAAATCAATATCCCCTGGGGTACGAACAAGAGGATTAGAATAATATCGTCCTATAGTCTGCCCTTTAACAACAATAGATTCTATACCATTATCAACAAATAGCTTACACAATAAAAGTAACTCTGAATTAACAGCCTTATTAGAAGCTATTATCCTACCCTGCACTGCTAACACCTTCATAACATCTTCTCGGTCTAAACTAACGTTATTCCGAATCAAGCTGTTAGCAACCATTCCTAACACAGCCTGCTTTGAAGCCAACTCATAGACTGAAAGAAACTCAGAATGACTCAAAGTTAATTCCAGAGGAGTTTGCCATAGTTCACTTCTCAGAAGTTTTAAAAAGTTAGAATAAGAAGTTGACTGAAACTGAGCCATATATAATATAGGATTATTTATCGAGTACAGAGTATTTACTATTATTACTTACATACTCTGGTACAATTTCTTTCATTTTTTCAACAATAGCCATATCGTCGTAGGTGTGACTCAAAGCTATAAGTGATTCTATTTGCTTGTTTACCTTATTAAAATCGTACTCACGTACCTCTGCGATACGAATCTTCTCGTGGAAACTTGGAAGTGTATTTTCAGTTGTACTCAACACCTCCTCATATAACTTCTCGCCAGCACGCAAACCTGTATATTTAATTTCAATATTCTTAGCACCAGAAAGCTTAATCATTCGTTTAGCAAGATCAGCTATTCTAACAGGTTTACCCATATCGAACACGAAGATTTCTCCACCACCTCCGTGTGTACCAGCTTCAAGTACCAATTTACATGCTTCAGGAATCAACATGAAGAATCGAATGATGTTAGGATCTGTAACAGTAACAGGTCCTCCAGCCTTTATCTGCTTTTCAAACAAAGGAATAACAGAACCATTTGAACCTAATACATTACCAAAACGAGTAGTAACAAACTGCGTAGTAGGTTTACCATTTGCCTGCTCATTAATCATTTTGTTAAGGCTCTGACAGTATATCTCACAGATACGCTTTGAGCAACCCATAACATTTGTTGGGTTTACAGCTTTATCTGTTGAAACCATAACAAATTTCTTGACACCGTACTTAACACTAAGGTCTGCAATAACTTTTGTTCCCCAAACGTTATTTTGTATACTTTCAGACGGATTATTTTCCATCATCGGTACATGCTTATACGCAGCTGCATGGAATACATAATCAGGCTTATAAGTTTGGAAAATCTTCTCCATTCTTTCCTGATTAGAGATGCTTGCAACAATAGTATGCGCCTTAATATCAGGCCATTCAAATTGCATCATCAAGCGAATGTTATGTTGAGGTGTCTCTGCCTGATCAATAAGGATTAGCTCTGCAGGTTTATAGACAGCAATCTGACGTACCATCTCAGAACCAATACTACCAGCAGAACCTGTAATCATAATCTTCTTATTACGTAAGAGATTACCAATGGAATCCATGTCAACATTAATTTGATCACGTGGAAGCAAGTCTTCAATACTAATCTCCTTAAGTTGAACCTTCGTATAATCTTCATTTTGAGTCCATTCTTTCTCCGCTGAACTCATAAAGATTTGTACACCAAGACTTAAAAGTATATCCTGTAACTTTGTATCATTACGGAAACGCTCATTCTGCAGTGGAGATACTAAAACAGCCTTTATTCTCAATGCTTTGATATGTTCTGCAAGATTATCATCTACAAGATAAATCTTCTCACCCATGAGAATTCGACCTTTGATATCTGGGTCATGTGCAATAAATCCCTTTAATAAGAACTTACGTGGAACATTACTTCTAATACTTTTTGCCAAGCCAACACCACCATCCTTTACACCATAGATGAAAGTGCGAATACCTTTATCTGTATTAAATAAGACATCATAAACTGACTTTGTTAATATACGAAAGGCCATCATACCAATGGTCGCAACAAGATACATTGCTGCAATTTGTCTTCCTTGAAGACGAACAAATTCAAGATCCCAATGATAAACAACATAATGCATTGCCTCTGCAACAATAAGAGAGAGGAGCATAGCCAATACTACTCGTTGCAAATCAACAAAGGAAGAGTAACGAATAATCCCTGAATATGTACGAAAAATTCTAAAACCAATAAGGTTAAATATCATGTACATAAAGATTGTTTTACTTAACAATACAATATGCTGAGGGGATACAGCACCATGATAATATAACCAAAAGACAAAGATACCTGAAAGATAACAGATAACAATGTCTATAGCCAATATGACCCAATATGGTAATGCATTCCTTGAAAGATACCAATTCAGCAGCTTATCAAATACTTTCATAATCACTTTAAATAGTTTACAGGTGATTGCTCATTATAAATAATGAACTTGTTCGTTCTCTTCTTAGCAGAAAATTAATTTTATGATGCAAATATACTAAAAAAAACTAAATGATATACATCAACCGAGTAATATTTGATTTAATAAATCTAAAAAAACAATTGCATCATTTTATATCCATTTGAATATGATAAAGTCCTGCATAAAGGTTTGACTGATGAGTGAAGGTGACAATAACTTCACGTTCACCATAATCCATAGGTTTCATCTTTGGCTCAAGAATAAAATTTCCATCTGTTGACTTATAGTCTATACCTCCAAGAGTTTTATAACCAGCCTTGATAGCTTCTTGGGCGATGAGATACATTTCGTTTTCTGACCAAGTAAAAATATTAATACGATCCATAAGAAGATTACTTCCAGTAATTGTGCCGAAGAAGCCTATTTGCCTTGGTTTGCTACCTGTAATTTTATCCTTACTATTCTGCACATCATAAATCATATTATGATGAAAAACAACTTCCTTCTGAGCTCCAAACCCATCAATTATTTGTGAAGAATTTAACTGAAAATTATGACTAATGCCTGTTAGTACATCTATACTCTTTGACCTTTCATTTTCTTTGCTAAGCAAACTATGAAGATAAGTAAAATTAAATCTTCCTTTCTGTAGTATTATGCCATCTGAAGACATTTTATCACTAATAGTTCCAGCTTTTTCATTTGGAGTATCTGGATACTTTATATTAGCAAGATATTTATCCTCCTTTGATGTTTGACTGGACTCAATCTCTTTCACCTTATTATTAATAGAATTAATACGTTCCTTCTTTGCCAAATCATCATGTGCGGCCTGAGGTTCTTTAGATTCAGTTGTAGGATTACAATTTAATTTCTTTGTAGCTTTAACATTTTGCTCCTTATTTTCTCTTGCTTTATAGATGCTTTTTGATTGTGCCATTATTAACGCCTCGTCATGGCGATATCGTTCGCAGAATTCATCTTCATTAGTATTTTTATCAATGTAATGATCCTTTCCACCTTTAATCTCATTGACTTTAGAACCATTGCGCCAGATAGTAGTAAATTCTAAACGACCATTCTCGGTATAAGTATAACAAGGACCATCAAGTAATCCATTGCGATATGATAATTTCATTCCGATGTTACCACTTGGAAAAAATGACAAAGCACGACCATTTGCTTTACCATTCTTATATTGTAACACAGACTCTACTCTACCGGACTTATGGAAAGTTCTACACACGCCATTTAAGACCGTGTTTCTATCATTTTGTCTGTTTATACTTATATAATGTTTCTCTGCTTGAAGTTGTCCTGTAATATAATAATCATAAAACATCTTCTGCCCCTTATCATCAATAGCCAAAACTCTATAGTAAGCAGCTTTATCAGTACTGCTAACTCCTTTCCACTGACTATCATAGAAAAAAGCACCATGAGGAATATAACTACGTGCTACACGTTGAGCTGTAGCAACTGTAAATAAAGTACTTACAAGTAAAACAAAGTACAAACGTTTCATATATAATTCTCTAATTCTTTTGCAAATATACACCAACCAATACAAAAAAAAGAATTTTCTTCTGTTTTTTTCTTTAAATATCGGGCATATTTCAAAACAAAGTATTATCTTTGTCACAATATAAACTGTAACTGAAAATCGATTAACTATGCCTGGAGAAAGAAAGACTATCAATGACTTTAAGTTGCTCATTCATCTTCTTAAAGAAAGGAAGATTTGTAAACGAACAGTAGTTGTTTGGCCCGAAGAAAGCCATACACAAGAAGCTGTGTGTAAAGCTGTACACGATGGTTTCATAGAGCCCAAATTAGTATGCTCTAAACAAACTATGGAAGGCTATGCCAAGAAGAATTCTTTTCAATGTATTATTGCAGAATCACCAGAGGATGCAGCACGCAAAGCTGTTGAATTAGTTAGAAGAGGTGAAGCTGACATTGTAATGAAAGGCTTTCTTAATACAGACGTCCTTCTACGTGCTATACTTGATAAAGAAGTTGGAATTTTACCGAAAGATACTGTATTAACACATATAACCGTAGCAAAGTTACCCGAGTATCCGAAATTACTTTTCTTTACCGATGCAGCTGTTATTCCTGCTCCAAATGACAAACAGCGAAGAGCACAAGTACAATATATTGTAGATTTCTGTCATGCCTTTGAAATAGAATGTCCTAAAATTGCTCTTATCCATTGTTCTGAGAAAGTGGACGAACGTCATTTCCCATATACAGTTTCATACAGAGCACTAAAAGCAGAAGCTGAAACTGGTGCCTTTGGTAAATGTACAATAGATGGACCATTAGATTTGATAACTTCTTGTTCAGTCGAAGCAATGAAAATCAAACAAATAAACTCTCCCATCAATGGAGAAGCTGATGCATTAATTTTCCCAGACATTGAAGCTGGTAATTTGTTTTATAAAACTGTTACCCTTTTCTGTCATGCAGAAACAGCAGCTATTCTTCAAGGTACCATGGCGCCAGTAGTGCTCCCAAGTCGTGGCGATACAATTGAATCTAAGTACTATAGTCTTGCACTTGCAAGTCTTATCTCCAGATAATATATATAAGGTGTATAAAGAAAACATTATGGCTTACAAGATTTTAGCTATTAACCCTGGATCAACATCAACTAAGATATCACTTGCCAATGATGATCAGCCCGTCTTCGTTGCTGACATTGCACACTCAAGAAAGGAACTGAGTAAATTCAAGCGTATATCCGATCAGTATCATTTCCGCAAACAAGTTGTTATTGAGGAGTTAAAGAATAGGAATATCCCTTTGGATTTTGATGCCGTCATCGGACGTGGTGGACTTGCAAAACCAGTGTCAAGTGGTGTGTTTACAATCACAGAACAGATGATAATTGACCAGCAACGGGCTATTCACCAGCATGCTTGTGACCTTGGCTGTATGATTGCTGATGAGATTGCGCGAGAGATTCCAGGATGTAAGAGTTTTATTGCAGACCCTGGTGTGGTAGATGAAATGGAACCAGAGGCACGACTATCAGGCTCTCCTCTTATGCCACGTATGTGTATTTGGCACGCCCTAAACCAAAAAGCTATTGGTAGACGATTTGCTAAAGACATGGGTACAACTTATGAAAAGCTTAACCTTATTATATGTCATTTAGGCGGAGGAATATCTATTGCAGCACATTCACAAGGGAGAGCTATTGATGCTAATAACGCATTGGATGGTGAAGGACCATTTTCTCCAGAACGTGCAGGAACATTACCTGCAGCCGACTTAATTCATCTTTGCTTCAGTGGAAAATATACTGAGGAACAATTATTGGAGAAAGTGAGTGGCCAGGCAGGTCTAATAGCTCATCTCGGAACAAATGATTTGCGAGAGATAATAAATTGGATTAAGGCTGGTGACAAACATGCTGAACTCGTCGTTTCTGCTATGATTTGGCATATTGCTAAAAATATAGCAGCAGAAGGAGCAGTACTATGTGGCAACATTGATGCAATTCTGCTGACAGGTGGTATGGCAAAGTCAGACTATATTATTGAACGTCTCAAGAAACGTCTCTCCTATCTTGCACCGATTCATGTTTATCCTGGGCAAGATGAGATGCAAGCTTTGACAGAGAATGCACTGGCAGTTCTTCGAGGTGAACGCGAAGCAAAGGAGTATTAAATACTGCTACAAGTACAAGAACCCTAAACAATTAATACATAGTTTATAAATCAAAACTAAATCTTATGAAGGTACATGAATACCAAGCAAAGAAATTCTTTGCAAGTTATGGGCTTCCAGTAGACCGCAATATTATTTGCCGTACTCCTGATGAAGCTGTTGAAGCCTACAAGCAATTAGGTATTGAGAAAGCCGTAGTGAAAGCTCAGGTTCACACGGGCGGACGTGGTAAGGCTGGTGGCGTGAAGCTTGGCTGTAATGAAACTGAGATTCGTCAGCATGCAGAAGCTATCTTAGGTATGGACATCAAGGGGTTCATTGTAGACAGAGTACTTGTCAGTGAAGCTGTAGACATCGCATCAGAGTACTATATGAGTATCCTTGTTGACCGTAAGTCTAAGTGTCCTATGTTAATGCTGAGCCGTGCAGGTGGTATGGATATCGAGCAGGTAGCAAAGGAGACACCAGAGAAGATTGAGAAGATGGTCATCGACCCAGTTATTGGTATGAGTGACTATCTCGCACGTGAGGCTGCCTTCAAGCTTTTCGATGACATGGCACAGGTTAAACAAGCTGTACCAATCTTCAAGAATATTTATAAACTCTTTACTGAGAAGGATGCCTCATTGGCTGAAATCAACCCATTAGTCATGTTGAAGGATGGTTCTTTGAAAGCCATTGACGCAAAGATGACCTTCGACGATAATGCCCTTTTCCGTCACCCAGATGTAGCCGAACTTTTTGAACCTACAGAGGAAGAACGCAAGGAGCGTGAAGCTAAAGACAAGGGATTCAGCTATGTGAACCTTGGAGGAAGCATCGGTTGCATGGTAAATGGTGCTGGTCTTGCAATGGCAACCATGGATATGATTAAGTTATATGGTGGCGAACCAGCTAACTTCCTCGATATTGGTGGTAGCTCTAACCCTGAGAAGATAGTTGAAGCTATGAAACTTCTCTTGAGTGATAAGCACGTTAAGGTAGTGTTAATCAATATCTTCGGTGGTATTACCCGCTGTGATGATGTTGCAAACGGACTCTTGGAAGCATTCAAGGTTATCGAAACTGATATTCCTATTGTTATCCGCTTAACAGGAACCAACGAGGCAGAAGGTAGAGCCATCCTTGAAGGAACCCACTTCACTGTCGGCACAAGTATGGCAGATGCTGGACATAAAGCTGTAGAACTGAGCAAAAAACTTTAAAACACAAGAGTTATGAGTATTCTAATCAATAAAGATACAAAGTTAATCGTACAGGGCATTACAGGTCGTGATGGTAGTTTCCACGCTTCTAAAATGAAGGAATATGGTACCAATGTGGTTGGTGGAACATCTCCTGGCAAGGCTGGTCAGGAAGTATGCGGCATCCCTGTATTCAACACAGTTAAGGATGCTGTTGCTGCAACTGGTGCCAACGCATCTATCATTTTTGTCCCTGCACCTTTCGCAAAAGACGCAATGCTTGAAGCTATTGATGGCGGTGTGAAACTCGTTATCTGTATCACTGAAGGCGTTCCGACACTCGATGCAGTTGCAGCACAACGTTACGCTAAGATTAAGGGTGTAAAGGTAATTGGTCCAAACTGTCCAGGACTTATTTCTCCAGAAGAGAGTATGGCTGGCATTATGCCAACTAATATCTTCCAGAAGGGACATACGGGTGTTATTAGCCGTAGTGGTACACTGACTTATGAGGTTGTGTATAACCTTACACAAGCAGGTTTAGGACAATCAACAGCAGTTGGTGTTGGTGGTGACCCAGTCGTTGGACTTTATTTCGAAGAACTTCTCCGTATGTTCCAGGATGACCCAGAGACAGATAGTATTGCACTCATTGGAGAGATTGGCGGTGATGCTGAAGAGCGTGCAGCTAAGTTTATCAAAGAGCATGTTACAAAGCCTGTAGCAGTATTCATCTCTGGTCAGCAAGCTCCTCCGGGCAAACAGATGGGACACGCTGGTGCTATTATCTCAAGTGGCTCTGGTTCTGCAAGCGAAAAGATTGCAGCTTTCGAAGCAGTGGGAGTACCTGTTGCACGTGAGACAAGTGAAATTCCTGAGCTCCTTAAGAAACAATTAAAGAAATAGGAGAACAGTGTTTATCTTGGAATAAACTGAATACTATACAAAAAAGAGGAATACCAACTAAGGATATTCCTTTTTTTGTGTTATTAGTTTATCGAAAATGTAGTAATAAGACCTAACTAAAATAAAGAAAAACAGCAAGACGTTTTTGCACTTTAAGGTTTAACGCAACTTGCTGTCATTTTAACATTTCACTATAAGATGCAGTATATAAGCATTTTATAGTTATTAAAGAGTGACAGGAGTGACATCAAACACAAAAGAGTGCATACATGATTCCGAAAAAAAATTGACCTACAAGTCTAAATATTAAAAGAATGATAGTTGTTTCTTTTGATACTTTTTTCATATCTCCACCAGCGTATAAGAAACCGGTTAAAGTCACCATACGCACCTTAGTGAGCGGTTCACTCATCCGTCCGAACGAGATCAACATATCATACAATGCTCGCGTAGCCTTACCATTTGCAAGGAACAAGGTGGTTCAGCTCATCATACTCATACGTATGCGAACTCCTTCCTTCTAACTTCGCCTTGTTGAGTTTCGTCAGCGACGTTGGATTGGCAACATTCGTAATACCGAGGATATTATCCACAGCATCATAGCGATACTTATTTTCCATCACAGTCTGACCATTCGCTGTAAGGTTCATCACTTGCAGACGTTCATGCTGCTTATCGTAGGTATAGGTAGTCTCCGTGCCATTACCGAGTTTCGTATAGACCGTATAACCCTCCTTATCGTAACCTATCTTATCAACAATAAAACTTTCATACCCACTTATTGCTCGCAAATCGATAAAAATCTATGACTTTCTTATAGAGGAAGATCAGGAGTTAGGATTATTGATTTATGCTTCGATACGAGTTTTATGTCAAAACTATTTCTTTTTTTTATTAAACTATCTCCTACCTGAACTGTATGTAGATCCCACTTTGAAGAAATACCTAATTTAAGAATCTGTCCCTTTCTATCGATACCATAAACATAATATTTGCGTGCTTCTTTCTTTATGCTCAAGACTTTCACACAATATGATTGCCCTTTAACGTATTGATTATAAGAGTTATTACTCAGATCATCTTGTTTAATAAAAATAAAAAAGAGAATAACACAGAACATTGGCCATAAAATACGTCTTCTTAAAAAAATGGTATCCATGTGCGTCCTCCTCCTTTTGACATATCAAACCTTGCTGGATTGGCATTTAGACTCACTCCATACGACCTTGATAAATTAGTTTTATTATATCCATTTTCGTCATAAACGATAGTCCTACTATGTTGCCTATCCTTCTCGTTGGACTTTATAGAATCTAAGAAACCTGTCTTTTTGTTAAAGTAAAATACTTTCCCTTTTAGAGATAACTTTTGATTTCTAAACGAACTTCGTGTACAAACTTTCTGCAGTCTATTGTCTGACGTGAAATATAAAATATTAGAATCAACTCTAATCACGATCTGGTCAGTATTTCTATAGTATTCAAATTGATGGATGCTATCAGCATATACACACTTAAAATCATCCGAATTCTTATTCTTGCAACTACAGAAACAGACAATGCATGCTGTTAGTATCATGACAAACATCTTATCTTTTATCATAACCTTTTTTTGAATAAACCAACTCATTGTTTTTGTAAAAATCGACATGATCAATAATGTTCTCGCAATGGTAAAATACAGCTACCCCATCTAATCCATTTTTGATGGTGTAGAAATGACTAATTTCGTCTTTGTCCCTTCTGTCTAAGAAGTAATAGACTCGAATGTGTCCATCTTTTAAAGACTTGTTTTTAATCCCCATTATATGACCATTGGGTGCAAAAGTAATTTGGACATCTCCTACTGTGAGTACGCTCCCCATATGATTTTTTTGTATTTTATACTCTATATGCTGAATACTGTCAACATATCTATCTGAAGGAATATCTTTTTCTTTATTGTATTGGCAGGAAATTAGTATTAATACAATTAAAAGAATAGTATAATTTTTCATTCTAATATTTTTTACCATAAGTCAAAAATAGATAAAATTATAAAGGGTAGAACTATAATGATGCCGCTTATAATTATGAGTAATAGCGTTATATATTTATTTTCTTTACGCTTAATCCTAAGGTACGAAAAACTTAGGGGAATTAAACTTGTGACCAGACATTCTAATAAAAACATTATTACGATATAATGATAAAATATAAGAGCAATACCAGTCCAAAATAACAAGAAAATTAAAGGAATAATTGTATGCGTAATACTGAAGCATGTCACCTTCCCTTCTTCTGAATATTTCGATAATTCAAGATATAAATAACTGCTTCCCAATAACATACATGAAATACCAGAGACTATATTAAAATCTATGTTATTAAATGAATGATTCCACGAAATTATAACAAATGTAAAAGTTATTACATGTAATGCTATAACC
>ERZ773049.1065-NODE-1065-length-16185-cov-4.182765_pt1 | contig 16185 bp, 25 predicted proteins | sample MGYA00580633_ERZ773049 | MGnify/ENA primary metagenome ERZ773049 (study PRJEB29015, sample SAMEA2737991) | human oral metagenome | biome: human oral; feature: human-associated habitat; material: dental | place: China | collected 2066 ... | reverse complement strand
GTAGTTGCCTGTGTTGGTGGCGGCGGATTGGTAGCCTGTGTTGGCGGCGGCGGAGTAGTTGCCTGTGTTGGTGGCGGCGGAGTAGTTGCCTGTGTTGGTGGCTGCGTCATTCTTCCAATTAACCTTATCAAGAATGAATTTTACGCCTGCTTGTATTATGCCGCTCAATCCAATCTCACATCGTATGTGGATTTTACTGCTCGCGATTTTGTCTTCACCTCTGTCAATAGAACCACTCTGTTCTACCTCGCAATATCGGCTGTCACTTGGAGGATAATACCCAAACACATCCATTGGGTTTTCGCAGGCGTGAAAACCATTCTCACAAGCCTCTATCTTGCCTTTTTGCTCATACTCTTTGCCTACCTTAAATTGGAAGTCGCGGCAAGTCATGTCGCTGTTAAAGCCCTTGTAGGACTTTATTTTGTTCTCTGTTTCCATAATTTTCTTGTTAATTCTTTCCATTTTTTTATAGATTGGAATATTTTCTTACTTTCAATTGCCTTTTAACACCGCATTCAGTGCATACAACTCGCATTGACCCTTTACGCGTTTGCTTGAACTTTCCCCCACAGTTCTTGCACGGATTATCTTTACACCACTCGGCAATTGCCGTATCGCGCGATGTGGTATCTCTTTTGGGGAACATTTTGGGGAATAGTATTTTTGATATTCCTCTGTATTCACGAGCAATCCAACGGCCGTCCTTTTCAAGGTGAAGACCATCTCCCATCATGTCGCCAAGTCTTATAAATTGCTGATAAAGTATGTCTCTATCGTTCATGCTACGTTATTATTTTATTAGTTCTGGGTTATCGTAGACGTTTCCAATCACAACCTTTTCGCATTCATCTATCCATTGCTGGGTAATGCTACTTCCATCATCTCTTGACCCGTTAATGTTTTTAGCCGAAAAACTTGCTTGTTTGGCGTCATATGCTATAATGTGTCGAAATCCACGGCTTTCTATGATGTCGCATTCATAGATTTCCTTGCCTTTACAATCTATAAGCCCTGTGAACTGCCCGATTGTTTCGGGGGCTACTTCATATCCGATATATGCCTTTCTACGGATATTATCTTGCCACAAGTCCCCATACGACCATAGACCAGTATTGAGGATTTTACCTCTGAATTTAATTTTTCTGTTCATGTTCTTCAATAACTTTAAAAATTTCATATATCACCTGTGAAACTATTGCGTTGCCTAGGGCTTTGACACATTCCGTTCGCCTATGCCAGAGAATAAGCTTGCGTTGGTATAAGGCATTTAGTTGTTACTTTGAAAGGTAAGGTTTCATTAGTTTACTTAAATCGTATGCGAGACGTTCTGTTTCTAATATATCTTGACCCTTGTAACTTATTTCTATTTCAGTCGCATTTTTATAATTTTCACCACAGACCTCAATGCTAATTTCAACACGGTGCGAGCTGTCTCGTACGGGTGTATAACAAGTTTCTTCATAAATATAAACTAGGTAATTTATGGCGTAATCCATATGTTCTTTTCTAATTACGCGACACACTTGACGAAAAATTTCTGTTTTTTTCGTACCTTTTAGTGACACTATAACCATATAGAACAAGCTCCTTTTCTAGTTCCTTATATTGTTTTTCATTCATAACATTCTATTTTTAACCTCGCCCACATCATTTCGACATGGGCGAGGCTGTTTTTTACTTTGTGATAATCTCCAACACCGAAGTTTCGGCAATGGATGCAATCTCGTAGTCTTGGACTGAAGAGTTGTAGAAATCCTTAATGATGTTCTCCGCCCCTGCCGTGCTATCGGCGTTGACGAGGTAGTAAACGGATGTGCGTTTTGGCTTTCCCGTATTCTCATTGATGGTGAAAAGCATGACTTTGCACTTGTACCACTTCAACCTTTCCTCGTCAGGTCGGGATAGCACCTCCTTGTATGGTGCAATCTTCTCCTCTACCACCTCACCTCCGCAATCGGCAATATGTGCCATTGTGCGTGCCTCCGCCTCGGTGAACGAGAGTGCATCAACGCAATACAACTCTTTAACCTTGCGTGTGACACCGCTTTCGTGCATTATCTCAACTGGTACCTTTACCTCAAACCATGTCGAGGTGATGCTTTTTACTTCTTTCATTTTTGTTGTATTTGTGAATGATTATGCTTTTCTTTATCATGCTCCCATTAAGTCAAACAATGTAGGGGCGGTAATGGCATTCTCGGCCTCACGCAGGTAGCTAAGTCCGTCCCTCCAATAGTCGTGGTTGAGTTCGGTCGCAAGGCCAAACCTACGTTTCCTTATTGCACAATATGGTACGGTGCCGATACCACCGAACGGGTCGAAGACTACCTCGCCCTCGTTGGAGTACCTTTCGATGAGCCTTTCAACCAAATCCAGTTGTAAGGGGCAGATGTGCATCTGCAAGTTGCGTTGGCTCTGCCTGCTGTTCAACGTCCGCATCCTTACTACATCATCCCAAATGCAGTCCTTGTGACTGACAGGGTCAATGGCCATGAATGTATGTACGCGGCAGTTTTCCATAATTGGCTAGTTCCTCGGCAAACTTTACATGCGTTTCAAAATCGTAGACATGCTCTTTCGAGAACTCCCTGAACAGATGCCGCAGGGTGTCAATTCCCATTGATTTCATCTGCTCGCCCGTCAACAACGTATTGCCGTTACTCTTCCAATCTCCGTGTGCGTCAATCTGCCACCTAGCAAGGCTATAAGCACCATCTTTTACCTTTCTTACGGGGATGTCGGCATAGGCCTTTGTCGTGTCCGTTGGCAACTTTCTGAACAAAAGCACGTATTCGGGGCATCCAACGCCCATCTTTGAGCCGTCCTTGCACATCTCCGTATATCCAAGACGATATGTTTGGTTGTTCTCCCTTACAACGTCAGTGTCAACCGTTATCCTTCCCATATACCTAAACTTGTGTTTCATGTAGTGGAACACGCACATTTCACTGAAAGGGTCAACGGTCGGCATGCCGTCGCCTGTGGCGTTACCGAACAATATGCGGTCTTTGACATGTACGCAACACAACCTGCCTGGCTGCAATATGCGGTGGAGTTCGGGGGTTAGGTAGTCCATCTGTTTGAAGAACTCATTGTTGTCGGAGTTGAAACCGAAGTCGTTGTAGCTTGCAGTATATTCGTAATGGTTGGAGAACGGCACGGACGTTACGATAATGCCGACGGAGTTGTCTTCCATCTGTTGGCATTCCATTACATTGTCGTTGTTGATGAAACGATAAGTCTTGCCCTTTCGCTCTTCCCTCTTTGAAAACATGTACCTCATGAGCTTGTTTTCAACGTTGGTGTCGAAAAGTCCGTTCTCGCGGATAATATCCGTCATCTTGGCCACCATCTCATTATGCTGTTTCCATTTCTTCATGAAACTAACGAAAATCTCGCTCTCGCTCTCCGCATATACGAAGTAAAGGTCTACGGGATATTCCTGCATGAAACGATGGATGCGCGCAATGGCTTGGAACTTGTCGTTGAAACGGTAGTCTACGAACATGATGGCCTTGTGGCAGTGGTATTGGAAGTTCAGACCCTCGCCAAGCATTTCGGGCTTAGCCGCGAGGTACTTCAACCTGCCCTCCTTAAAGTCGTCTATTACGGCATCCGCCTCGGTATCGTCTTGTGAGCCATATACGGCCTTGCATCCGTCTATCGCCTTACATAGCTCCTTACGTTCGTCCTCCAAATCGTGCCAAATGAGGAAATGGTCATCCTTGTTTTCAGGGCGGTTGATTATTTCAAGGACACGTGCAATCTTCGTGGACATATTGTCCCTGCGCTCTTTGGCCGCATCTTGCAGCCCTAGTGCCGCACTCCTGAACATCTTTACCTGTCCGTCCCTTTCTTTTCCAGCCGTAGAGTTGTCAACGTTCACTATTTCCTCATGCACCCTCAATTCGGGCAATTCATATCCATCGTCGGGGTAGCCCAAATCGGATGGTTTGGTAAGGAACAACGCCCATGTCGACACCCAAGTCCAAAACTCATGCTCCTTGTTCGGGTAGAGTGTCAGGTTATTGGCTTTCGTGCTGTCTCGTTTGAAAAAGCGGGTAAGGGCTTGTCCGCTATCCATCACACCAAGATAGGCAGAATAGTGGATAAGTTCCTTGTACCTGTTTGGAGATGGTGTGGCGGTGGCCACAAACCGATATTTCACGTTAGAGAAAAGGGGGAGAAACTCTTGATATGTCTTTGTCCCAAAGCTCCTCAACACGCTAGCTTCATCCAACGATGTTGCAATGAAATAGCTTGGGTCAATCCTTACCCCGTCTTCGCCATCCCTAACCCTCTCGTAGTTCGTCACCATGATGGTCGTCGGGCAAGACACAACCTCTTGCATGTTGCGTACGTAGGATATTTCCATATCTAGGTGTTTCTTTGCCTGTGACACGAACTCGACCACTACGCGCTTGGGGCATACGACAAGGGCTTTACCGCCCTCCCTCTTCGTTATCACCCTCAATATTTCAAGTTGGGTGACGGTCTTTTGCATGCCGAATGACGAGAATATCGCCCTGCATCCTCCTTTCACAGCCCACCGCACGGTGTCTTTCACGTGCGGATATAGGGTTGCCGTCAACTCTTCGGGGGAAACCTCAAACCCTGTTTCATGGCTCACGGCCATCTTATTCCTTAGAAAATCTATGTAATTCATAACCCTGCTCCTTTTAAGAGGTCACTATAAGTCTGTTCGTAGTCAAGCGAGTAAAACTCGCTTTGCAGTTTGGCGTATTCTCGTAGCCTAGCTTTTGCCGTACGCCAGCATTTGGCTTTCATGGCCGAATAAAACCGCGACATAATCATGTCTTTCTTATCATTGAATGTTTCTTCCGTCATTCTTCTAAAAGTTTAAGTTCTTTCAAATCTTCCTCATTGAGGTTTTCCATACATTCGGGGTTCAACTTCAATGCCCTAGCCCCAGCGGTGTTAAAAATGGTCTCGCTCGTCAACTTGTTCTCAATGACATACATTGCCTTTTTGCAAGTTTCCGAGCCGTTGAAGTCCAAATCTTTGATGGTAAAGGCAAATCGTCTCCTTACCTTTTCCCATCCGTCCATCACCGCCGACAGCCTGCCCGACAGGAATGCGTTTTTGAAGTTCCTGCCATGTTTCTCTTTGGCATTCTTGAAAAAGTTGTCGAACGTGAATATTGAGTACCCGATAAGGGTGTGTGCCAACTCAACATGTGATATTAGGTTAGCATCTTCTATATTGTGCTTGTCCATTTCCGACTTGAAAGCCAGCCTTAGACGTTCCATGTCGTTGCATAATAGAGAATAGACCTCGTCTGTTATGTCCATGTATAGCTTGAACCTATCCGAAAGTGGGCGTTTCAGCTTGTTCTCATATTCATAGAATTTCTTCATTGAATATTCCGCTCCGCTCTTCACCTCGGCTTTGAAATATTTAGATTTCCGAAGTTCGCTTGTAGCGTCCACTATCGCCCTGCTTGCGATGTCGTTGACGCTGCCCACTATGATGTAGAAGAGTGACGCGACATTATTGAAGTCATCTATTATCTGCTTTCTCATTTTCTTTCTTCCATTTTAAATATTCGTCATAGAACATCCCCCCAACGTTTTGCGACTTCCTGTTCTCCATCGCCTTGTATTCGTTGGATTGAGATATTGACATATCTTGTGCCTTGCTGTCCCTCCTCTTGTCATATTCTCTCATCCATCCCAAAATCACGTCTCCGTCTATCCTGCCGTATGTTTGGCCGAAACTTCTTAGTTTGGCCATCTTAAAGAATAGTTTCAGGTCGTAAATCGTATAATGCGGATAAGCCTCCAACACTAGGTTTATGGTGTCGGCCATCTGCTCGGCATCCATCGTCCCATTAGTGGAGTAGAACCTTATGAATGGTTCGAACCATATCACGAGCATTGCGCGCACCCTTTCAATGCCTAGTTCACGTATCATCGTGCCGAAACCCACCTCGGGAGCGTCAAAAACGTCCTCTATGCACTTAGGGCTGATGTTGTTCCAATATATGTCGGGCGAGTGAGCCAAGAGCGTCACGGCTTGCTGCCTTGTCTGTGGCAGATGTCCTGTTACCGATAGTTGATTGTCCATTTTTACTAAATTGTTTATCGTTGTTAGCCCACGTCACTAACCTTTTTGAGGTTTCCCACGTCTTTTCGCTTTCCCACCTCATCTTAGTTCGTGATTTATTAAGTTCACTCCAATAGTCAAAGAAAGCCCTTATCATTTCCTTGGGGTACTTTTCTAGGAATGGGACAAGACTATTGTAGAAGTCTGTCTTGCGTTTCTCAACATTGTTGGTCTGCCCTAGGTCTGCCCTAGGTCTGCCCTGTGTCGTCTTTTTAGTCTTGCAATTATCTGTGTCGCAAATGATTATGCTAACACCTAACCCTGCCCTAACCCTGCCCTTAGTCTGCCCTAGCGTTTCCAGATTGGCAAGAGAAGAGCGTACCTGCTTGATTGAATAGTCCGTATCTTTGGCAATCTGCTGATAGGTGGTTATTACCTCCCCATCAACAGATTTTGCCATCAAGTAGACCAAGATTAGTCCGTCACGTGGACGTGGAAACCTCGTTAATATCTCTTCGTACTTCATTCGAACATTATGTTTGTCAACTGCCTGCCGTTGGAGAACACCACCCACTTACCCTTACCGTTGGTGTCGACAAGTTTCAAGTTTTCGACCTTACCGAAACGCTTGATGTTTCCGCAGAGGTCAACAAACCACGCATCTTTACCCTTATGTGGCCTTATCTCCCTGCCGACTATCTGATAATAGAGGGCGAGGGACATCGTAGGGCGAGCCATGACGACCGTGTCCAACTCAGGATAATCGAAACCTGTGGTTAATACCCCTGCATTGGCAACGACCTTTATCTTGCCGGCTTTAAATTTCTGCAAGATGGCGTCACGTTCCGCTTTCGGCGTTTCGGCAGAGACAACGGCACAATCGGGTATTTTGTCGGCAAGCTGGTTAGCCTCCTTTACAAAGCGCGTGAAGACCAATATGCCTTTTCTTGCACCGCCCCTTTTGGGTTTCAACAGACGTTCTACAATGCTGACCAAAAAGCCATAGAAATCAACCCTTTGGTATTCCATGATGACGGACTTGTCCGTGTAGTCCGCACCTGTGGTGTTCACTTTCAACCTGCTTTCGTTCCACCCTGTCGGGGATAGCTGGTAGTAGCTAATCTTGGAAAGGTAGCCCATGTCAAGGAGCGTTGAAATCTGCACTTGATATATGACCTTTGAAAAGATGTTCGGCCGTGTCCTTGTGATGAATTTCAACATTGAGCCTCCCATGTACGAGGAAAGCCTGTATGGCGTGGCTGTAAGCCCTAGTATCTTCGTCTGCCCCAACGCCTCGAAAAATTCCTTGTACATCCCTTGTTTGGGGTTACATTGGTGAGCTTCGTCAACCATTACGTATTTGAAATGCTGGAACAATTCGGGATGTGACTTAACGCTCCCTATCGTGGCAAAAGTAACCTTGCCTACATCTTTCGAGTTAAACGAGGCAGAGAATATCGCGCATCCGAAAGGATTTATCATGCTCATCTTTTCGTAATTCTGCTTTAAGATTTCACGGCTAGGGCAGAAGATGAGTATATTGTCGTCAAGTCTGTTGGCGATGTCGGCAAGGACTATCGATTTCCCACTTCCTGTGGGCAAGACCATTATGGCGTTATATTTCGCCTTTTTGTCATTGAAAAAGGCAACGGCCTTGTCGGACGCTGCCTTTTGGTAATCGCGTAGTTGTATGTTCATATCCCCAATATATTCTTTAGACGCTCCCTGTGCAGGTCGCTTGCATATTGCTTGGCTTTTTTAAAACTGTTAAAACTCTGTGTCGCATCTCCATTTTCATCATACAGGGTGAACTCTTTTTGAGCGGCCCAATATGTTATTGAGTAATCCCCCAAAGGCGTTTCTACACGACATATTTTCTCGTAGGCTGCGTATGAACCATAAAGCCCGACTTCTTCCCATTTTAATATACAGGCGTCATCAATTACGCTCTGTCTGCCTGCGCCATAGGCATAGTTAACCGCTCTCTTTGCGTTGGCAACCGACAATGCCTGACCGAAGTTTGCCTTACGGTCTACATAGTGCATAACCCTGTCTAATTTCGTCTTGTACTCCATATATCTATTTCCTTTTAGGTTTATGCTTCCTGTTTCGCTTATTAGCGTATGGCGTTGAGCCACTTCTGTCCTTACCTTTGTTAACCGAAGTATAATCAAAGCCATGCACTATTGCTGGGTGATTTTGGATAATAAAAACAGAAAAATCCGTATATTCTTTCATACCTTAATCCCTTTCTCCCTGCTTAGTTTCTCCACCAATATGGTGTAGTACTTAATCAACTCTTCCAACTCGAAGCACGACCATTTCTTTGTTTGGTGCGCTTTCCAGTTGAGGAGTTCAAACCTTTTTAAGCCAATTTTCCTTATGAGGTTCTCACGATAGCCGATTAGGTGGTCGGAACGGAACCTGTTACAAAAGCTACATTCGCTATGGGTGTTGTCTTCGTCCCACCTTGTCGACTTGTGGGTGCGCGAATGGAAGTGGCCGCAGTCCATCTTGTCAAACGGCTTAATCTGCCCACAACATATGCACCGTGTAGAGCCACCTTCCATCGCATCCCTAAGTCGGATATATTTTGAGTAAACGACATCCAACTTCTTTGTCAAGGTCTGTATGCTCGCCTGCCTCTTTTTCTTAGGCTTGTCTGCCTTTTTCTTTTTGATGTAATACATGTGAATTTAAAATCAGTGAATAGGGCAGGACTTGAACCTGCATAGATGTTGTGCTGCCCACTTATGTCTTTTATCGCCTGTTACCAATAAGGCTCGCTGTTGTAAGGTTTTGGTATCATAGTTTACCTTGTAGCTGGTCTCTTTTTCGCCAACTTTTCCCATCGGTCATTTCCTACCGACCTCAGCTTAGAGCATCATCTTACTGCTTAATAGCGTCTACCAATTCCGCCACCTATTCGTTTTGCCCCACCTCCGTGGGGCTTATTGAATGCTTAACTTCGATTATGTACTTTTCGGTCTCATTTATTTCATAAGATATTACTTAGAATATCGTCACAAATGCCTATACCACAATAAGCGCTTTCACAGTGAAGGTCTATTTCTTCTATTAATCTACGAACTATTGGTGCGTACTCACTTTTTAATGCCTTTTCAAGCATCAATTTGTATTTTGTTATCTCACTTTCTTTACAAGACTTCTCGTCATTAAATACATCTCCAAAATCAGAAATGTATTCAGTAACAACTATTTTTTTCGATTTTATGCGTTTTCATAAAAATTCTTTGTTTTTTTCGATTTCTATTTCCATATGTTGAATGAGTATTGCTTCATCTGCTGATGGGATATATATACCAACCTCTTGTGCTGCCCAATTGCGAAACCTCTCTATTGACAGGGAGAACTCTCCGCTGTCTAGGTCTGCACTACTCCTAAGCACCTTTATCTTACCCAAATACTTGTCCTCTTTTTCTCGAATAAACAATTCGGGGTTTACGAGCTTCTTGTAATATTGCTGCTTGACCCATTCGAGCGTGTTGCCTGTCTGCGTTCCGAAATATGCGAGGATAACATGCAGATACCTATTTTGAGGTAAACTGCGTTTCGGTTTCTTTTCGGTCAGCTCAACAATTTTCCCACTCTCGGCCAACTTCTTTGCACGAAGTAAGAAGTTGGCCTTTTCGAGTGGATTGTTTGTGTCATAGAGTGCCATTACGCTGCCCTTTCGATGAGTGGTAGGATGCCATAAGCTTTAAGTTTCTCATAAAGGAACAGCCGACCTTTCTGAGACCATTTAGAGAATAGGCGAGTTTCCTTTCTTCCGCTCTTATGAGTGATGATGATTGGCTCACTCTGTACATATCCAAGTGGCAGGTATTGGGCGTATAAAATCCATTGTCCAGCCACCTTGTGCTGTATTCTCAAATCTTTGAGCAAGATATTGAAACTCTTAGCGGACATCCCGAAGTCTTGTGCCACCTGTGTTATCGTAACTGTCTCTTTGCTTGCCAATACCATGTCGCAATAATCGGCCTTTGGTTTCATTGCGGCTATCGTGTCACTAAGTTCTATGACTTGCCTTTCCGCTTCAATCGCCCTATTCGTTTCAAGCAAAGTCTTTTCATATTGGTCTGCCCATGCGCGAGCTGCTTCGGCAGGGTTTGAAAAGTCGGGCAAACGCCCTTTTACGGAATATTCACCCGTTTTGCGGATGGAGGGCAAGACCTCTGATGTCACCCATTTGCGAAACATCTTCGCTTCTGGCTTACGGCTGTCAAGGATAACATCATAAAGTCCGTCCTCGTTAACGAAGTTAGCTTGTTGAATGCGACCTAATACATCTGTTATGGGTTCGGTTGAAACGACCCCATCTGAAAGTCGTTCTCTTACATGCCCTTGTGTAAGACCTAATGCTTTACACACATCGGCCAGACAAAACAAAGGGTTATCGGACGTCCCTGCCGTCCTAATCTCCCCGAATTGGGGGTTGTTGAATATTACTATTTGATTGGCCATAACATTTATATTTTAGAATGGCAGATTGCTGTTATCTTGCGGTGCCGCCTGCGGTGTGGGCTGCGGTGCAGCATATTGCGGTTGCTGTGCCACATATTGTGGTGTGGGCTGTGGAACTGGCTGTTGTACTGCTTGTTGCTGCGTTTTTGCCTTAACGTCTTCAATGGCATAAGGCCTAACGCGCGTAAAATACTTCGTCTGCCCGTCCTTTTCGTATCGTGTTCCCTGTAAGTCAAATGATACGCTTACGACTTGCCCGACTTGTATGCCGTCAAGCATTGCTACACCCTTGTCGCCACTGAACTCAAACAATGGGGTGTTTTCAAAGGTGTCGCGTTCACCTGTATAGGGGTCGAACCTCGTGCAGTCCAAAAGAAGGTCCCTTTTAAGAAGGGTCTTCCCATCTTTCAATGCTACGCTTTGTGTCGTGTCCTATGGCTAGGACACGACCTGTTTGTTTATTTGCCATCTTTATTTAGTTTTATCGTTATACTTTCGCTTACGTTCGTCTTCTTAATGCACTTCTCGTAAATATCAGGATATTCCGATTTAAGTTTGGACTTATCAATGTCTTCCCTTTCGTATGCAGCTCTTCTGGACATTGATATTAGTTCACCCTTGTAAGATTGTACATTATGCAGTTTCATCAGCTCCAACATGCCGTCCGAAAGCTGCTTTTTCTGTTTGGTGAGTTCCTCAATCTTCGATTGAAGCCTGTAAATGGCGCGTTCCGCAGATTTCAATTCACGCGGCGTCTTAGGCTTACTCATCTTCACAATTGATTGTGAAATTTCAGTGTTGTCAATACCACATTTCAGCAACTCCTTTATGTATTTTGTAGGCACGCGTTTCAGCTCAACATATCTGCTTTTATCGTCACGTAACCAAATTACGGCCAATTTATCGACTTTAAGTGTCGGGTTTTGGAACTCGAAGAAATACGCATAAATACTCAATTGCCAACGGACATATTCCAAGTGAAGGTCGGAAGTTGTCTTAATGTCCGCCAACACAATATTGCCATCTTCGTCTTCAAACACTATGTCTATACAGCTTGCATAATGCTCGTTATCGCTGACCACATATTCGTTAGTGATGGTGGACAACCCTTTCTCAGATTTTATGTTGATGTAGTTTCCAAGTTCTGGGGAAATTTCCGATGGAACAAAACCACTGTCGTACATCTCTATCGTCTCATGGACAAACGAACCTCGTCTAGCGGCTTTGTCTAAGACAAATGATGGGATGTCTTTGTACAAGTCGGGGAAAATCTTAGATTGGATAAGCCCAGTTATCCCCGACAGTTCTTTCTCACCAAGTATATATTTGTGTGGCTCTTGTAGAAAGACCACTTTTGAGCTTTTCAATTCTTTCATGGCCTAAGCTCCTTTTTTCTTCTTGATAATGCGGACATGAAATCTTCGTGACCTTGAAGAACCACACATTGGTTGAATATCTTTGTAAGCTCCTCAATGCTTGTTGCTACCTTAATATTAGCTATCGCATCGGCGAGGTATTGCCCTATCTCGTCAACAGGCAACGTACCATTAGCGGACTGCTCGTTTAAGGCATGTTTCGTCCCCAAGTCTGCACCCTTACTGAAATACACATCAGCGGCCACGCCAATGGCTTTCATCGATACGGAGAGTGCGTCCGTGAGTGCCATTTTATATACCTCATCGTTGACGTAAGCCCCATTACGTTCCATTGATACGAAAGAAGAACCCCCTGTGCCTGGTATCGGGTCGCTCCACTTATCATCAACCTTGATGTAAAGGTTGATGTTACAGAAACCTTTTATCTCGTTTCCGAAAGTTTCCGTCCACTGCTTGGTAATTTCATATTTCCACCCAAAACCACAAACGCCAAAGGTGGATGTCATGACCATGTTTCTCCACACAGGGTTGATGTCGGACATGCCTTTTAGCCTACCTGCCCCTATTTGCTTTAAAGCGGATTGTGGAACTTTCCTAAGCTTGTTGAATATCGCCAAATTCGGCTCATCAACAATTTTGTCTTTATCTTCCATCATCAATACCTTTGGTAAATGGTTATATATCCACTCTTGATTTGGGTGGACGTTTCATATCTCCTGTTGAATGGCGTGCAGCCTGCGGCCTTGTTCTGTCGCGAACACTCCATTACAATCGCCATCCTTGGGTAAGCCCTTAACGATACGTGAAGGCTGTTCCCTGCCCCGATGCCTTTAAGCAATTCGGGGATTGTCTTTTTCCTAATCTTTATTATTCTCTCCATCTCTGCCCATTAAGTGGTTAATCAACTCTGTCTCAGACTTAAAGCATTTCTCTTCCGCGTAAGATGAGAAACTATCGCTGCGATGGTAAGACACGCCATTTACGTGTTTCGACCAAAAGGAAGATACCGCATACACCTCGAATTTAAGGACTTTCATGTCCTCGATGGTGTAGAGAGTGTCCCCCACATTATATTTGCTTTTTATCTCCATATATATTATTTTTTCAATGTTATCTACAAAAAGTGGCGGCACCACGAAGGATGCCACCACAAAAACAAACTAAAACTAAACTAATCATTTTCATCGTTCGTCCATTCTTTCCACATCTTGGCGTAGTCTTTCACTTCGCGAACGAAGAGACTTACCACGGCCACAGACATGGCGATGTATATAATCCAAATAACCATAATATAAAGATTTAAGTGGCGAGGGGCGGAATTGAACCGCCTTTTCACATTATACATTATATGGCAAAAAATAAAATCAGATGCAAGCCTGCCCTCGCCTAGTTGCGCGCGCGTTATCACAACGGACGCGCTTTTAATGAATAATCTCTAACCTATCTACAAATGAAACGATAATCGTACGTGCCGCCAATTCCATTGCAGTAGATTTAACTACACGGCACGTTATATTATTCTGTGCTTAGTGAGGATGCCGCCCAAATCATCTCCTTATACTTCTGCCCTAGGGGCATGGACTTTGAACCATTCACACATTATGTTGTCGCCTATTCAGTCCGCAAGCTCGGTCATGGATTGTTAGTCTCGCGAGTTCGCTACCTTTCGGCCTTGTTGTAACAATAAGTCAAAGAACATCTTGTGGGGCGTGAGGTCTCGACCCTCGTGGCGGCTGTCCGCTCGCCCCGTGTGCGGCTCTACTATCACTAGCCGATGCCGCAAGAAACTAAAAATCTGAATACTACTTTTGCCTAAGCTATTATCTTTCGACTTCGGCCTTTAACCTTTCGGCCGAAAAGTTGTTTTTTGTTTCGCCGTCTTCATCACCGCTATACACTTCGGTGACTTCTATTTCAACGTGGGCGACTGCGTTATACAGCTCGCGTTCGTTGTGCGAGTAAGAGCCGCCCTCAAATTCTTTTATATCGGCGCGGACAACGCCTTCTATTTGGATAAACTCGCCATCGTGGTCCAGCTCTACGAAGAAGTCGCTTTCAGACTTCTCTATTTGGCCGAATATCTTGTCGGCCAACTTCTTATAATCCTTGTTTTCGAGTTTCATAATTCAGCCCCCATATATTGGCGCAAGCTGCTCTCTTTAAAGCGCAGGCGTTTGCCGACTTTCGTGTGGGGCAACTCGCCAACCTTGTTGTAGAGCGTTTGCAGCGGCCACCCTAACAGTTCGGCAGCCTCTTTCGCGTTTAGATAGCGTTCGGGCAAGCAATTGCCCTTTTGCATGAGCTTGTAAAGCTCTTCGGCTATCATCTTCGCTTCTGCTCGCGTCATGTTTTTTTATTTTTTTACTGAAAACTACTTGCGCGGTTTAGATATTATTCTTATCTTTGCTGCGAAAAGTAGTAACGTTAACTAATCACGATGCAAAGTTACTGATTTATTTTCAGTAAACAAGAGTTTTGCTGAAATAATATCAGCATATTAGCATTTATTAACTAACTTGCAACAATACACATCTTATATAACAGGGGTAGGCATGAGAAATATATCTTTCATAGTAAGTGTGGTGGCATTGGCGTTCAGCGTCATTGCAACGTGCATCGCCGCTTACAGGACGCCAGTATTGTCGTTCGACTACCAAGGCGTGATTGTCGGCATGCTGTCCGCACTGGTAACGGTATTGGTGGGGTGGCAGATTTTCATGGCCATTAACTTCAAACGCGAGATGAACGAGGTTAGGGGGTATGCCGACGAGAGAGCTAGGAAGTCGTCTGATGCGGCCATTTCGTCCGTGAGGGCGTACAGCATGTTCCTGCTAGCGGAAGACGAGAACAGGAAGGGGAACGTAGAAAGCGCGATAAACGGATACGTGTCAGCCATCGAGCATGCCGCAAGGGGGTGCGACTTCGAGCCTGCAAGAGCAGCGTTGTTCTCTTTGGGGAACATGGTCACATACCACACGGCAAGGGGCATGCGTGGCCGAGTGTACAAGTCCGAGACGGCAAGGTACATAAGCGCACTCTACTCTACATTCAAAGATGCGGAATATAAGGAGCTGTTGGAAAGGGTGATATCCTTCATCGAGAACTCTTATGAAATATGAAGAATAACTTCCAGCTCGCCACGAACGGTATTACGCCACAGGAAAACGGCACGACACCGTCAAGGAAACGTTCGGGGGTGAAGTGCCAGATGCACAGCAGCAGGTTGCCCACACCGACAAAAACGAACACCAACATCGGGATGAACGCCAGCGATACGACGAATGCTCCAAATTCGCTACGGCATTCTTTGGCGAGGGACTTTACGATGGCGAGCCACGTGAGAACTCCGCCAATCGTGCAAAGTAGTGCTACGGCGGTAAAGGTAATGGCAAAAACAAGTTTCGGGTCTGACATAAAAATAAGATAAATATGGAACTGAAAGAATTTATAAGCGATGCCATAACGCAGATTTACGAGGGCGTTAAAGATGCGCAAGAAAGATGTAATAAGGTGGGCGCAAAGATTAATCCTCCCATGAATGGAGATAGCATAACGGGTAATGTCGATATGAAGTATCGGAAACACTCAAAAGTCCATTTCAACATCACGCTGCAATCATTTGTGGACGACAAGGGTAAATCGGGCATCGGCGTACTTCTAGCCAGCGTGTCCGTCGGAACGGCCAAAGAGAGTAGTCAAGGCTCGTCTTCGTTGACATCGTTGGAGTTCTCCGTACCCATAGCCTTGCCCCTGCATGTGGAATCGAAAAAATAGTCGTTGCGGTGTTTTTGCAGCCAATCAATACACTTCGGGTTCAAGATGTCTTCTTTTTCAGGGACTGCGTTACCTGTTTCGGGGTCAAAAAGGGTATCGTACGGATTGTTGTCATACTTCCGCAAAATCAACAGCAAGTGCCGAAACCACAACAACCTCTCAATTCGGTCAAAAATCAGATTAATAATTTTCTTCATAACGATATAATTTATAATGATTATAGAAATATTCTACGCAAGAAGAGCTCAGGATTGAGCGTTTCATCCCCTTACCCAAGTTTGACCTTGGTTCGGGGATAAAACGATTGACATTCTGACGCTGTCATCACCCTATCAATCGGCAGAAACAATAGGTGGCTCTACGTTCCGCTTTCAGGCATTGAAAAGTCCACTTTCGCGCGCGTCCCCTTATTCCATCGACGCCCCTCTTTCGCGCATCCCCTCTCGGACTGGTTACCGAGAAACCTCGGAGGGTTGTTGTT
>ERZ773049.1064-NODE-1064-length-16186-cov-10.199182_pt1 | contig 16186 bp, 12 predicted proteins | sample MGYA00580633_ERZ773049 | MGnify/ENA primary metagenome ERZ773049 (study PRJEB29015, sample SAMEA2737991) | human oral metagenome | biome: human oral; feature: human-associated habitat; material: dental | place: China | collected 2066 ... | reverse complement strand
TGGGCATCTACCTGCCCGGCCTGTTCGCCCTGCAGATGCGCGCCCTGTGCGAGGCGGCCGCGCAGCTCGTGGGCCGCGGCCTCGACCCGCGCCCCGAGATCATGGTTCCGCTCGTCGGCTCCGTGCGTGAGCTCCAGCTCGTGCGCGAGGAGGGCGAAGGCATCATCGCCTCCGTCGCCGCCGCTCGGGGCGTCGACCTGTCGGGCGTGTCGATTGGTGCCATGATTGAGCTGCCGCGCGCCGCCATGACGGCCGAGGACCTGGCCGAGGAAGCGGACTTCTTCAGCTTCGGCACCAACGACCTGACCCAGACCGTGTGGGGCTTCTCGCGCGACGACGTCGAGGGCGTGTTCTTCCCGCAGTACATCGAGGCCGGCATCTTCGGCGTCTCCCCCTTCGAGTCCATCGACGTGCACGGTGTGGGCACCCTGGTCTCTGAGGGCGTGCGCCGCGCCCGCTCGACCAAGCCGAACATCAAGCTCGGCGTGTGCGGCGAGCACGGTGGCGACCCGGCCTCGATCCACTTCTTCCACGGCGTGGGCCTGGACTACGTGTCCTGCTCGCCGTTCCGCGTCCCCGTCGCCCGCCTTGAGGCTGGCCGCGCCGCGGTTGAGGACCACGTGGACATGACCGCCTGATCGGCGGCCGTGTTGCGCCGAGCGCCGCTGATTGAGCGCGACGAGGCCGTGACCGGTTCGGTCACGGCCTCGTTCCGTTGTGGGTGGGGTGCTGTGGGCGGGGGAGTGTGTGGTAGATCGGCCCATCTACTGGTGGTGTTAACCCACTTGTGCACAGCTAAACCCATTTACTGGAGGCTGGGCGGGTGTGACCATGTGCCGCCAGGTGGGTTCACATGCGCAGGGGTGGGCCCACGTTGCCACCAGGTGGGTTAGTGTGTGGGCCCGTGTTGTGTTGTTGCGGGCGGTGCTTGTTGCGCCGGGGGTTGGCGGACTTTTCTCGCCAGTTCTCTTGTGCCGCGTGTGGTCTGGGCTTTCAGATTCCGCGTTTGTTCTTGTCTGAGCGTGCAGTGCACCCGATCCGTAGGCATTACACCCGTTCTGATCGGGTGCAGTGCCCCGTAACGGGTGTAGCGTCCTCGCGGTGTTGCCGGTTGAATGGTCGACTGTGGTGTCGCATTACCTCCCGAACTGGTGGAGCATTGGCCTCTCGCGCGTCGTGTAAGCGGTGCATGTTCGCGTGAATGCTTGTTGTTAAGTGGTGTTACACCACTTAGGTGGGTATTGCACCAGTTGGGAGGTGGTGTAATGCTCCCTAACTAGTGCAGTGCTTGTGGACGCGTGTTGGTTGTGCGCATCTGCGGGAGGCGTGACCCCACTTGTGCGCAGCTAAACCCATCTACTGGAGGCTGGGCGGGTGTGACCATGTGCCACCAGGTGGGTTAACGTGCGCAGGCGTAGGGCCGGAGCAGTGGTGTCACGGGTTGTGGCTTTTCGGCGGTGGCTGCGCTCAGGGTGCGTCCGGCTAGGCGCCGACGTGGGAGAGGAAGACCGCGCCAACGACGAGCGAGTTGTTGAGGGCGTGCAACAGCCAGGCGTAGGCCAGGTTCTTCCCCGAGCACAGGTAGGCGAGCGTAAGGGTCAGGGCCAGGGGAATGTAGGAGGGGATATCCTGCCACCCGTGGCAGTGCATGAGGGTAAAGAGCAGGCACGATACGGTCGCGACGAGCCACGTGGGGGCGTAGGCGCTGAGCGTACCGATGAGGAAGTGACGGAAGAACACCTCCTCGATGAGGGGGCCGCCGAGGGCGACGATGAAGGAGAACACGAGCCCGCCGAAGCCCTCCGTGAAGTAGTGGAGGGAACCGTCGCCAAACGAGCTCGGGGTGGACAGAGCGTTGTTCGCCAGGTTCTGGGCGATCATGGTCAGGACGAACAGGCCGAGGAGGGCGGCGACCTTGCGGATGGGGCGAGTGCGCAGATAGGAGAAGTCCGAGAGGAAAACGCGCCCGGCGATCGCAAGCGCGAGGACCAGGAGTCCGATGTTGACGCAGTCCTGGATGAGCAGGAAGTGCTCCGATCCCACCGGCGCCAGGGTGCGCAGGAGCTGCGTGGGGTACAACGCTCCGCAGGGGATGCCGAAGATCGCGATGCGCGCCCACTCGGCTCGCGCCTGGCGAGCGGTGCGCCTCGGAGCTGAAGCGGGGCTGGTGGGCGGCGCAGGTTCTTCGGCAGCGGGTGAATGAGCGGGCCGGGACGCGGCCCTATCGCGTGTGGGAGACATGCGAACCCCTTCGTTCGACGAGCCTGACTTCTCCATGGTAACGCCGCCGCTTGACAGCCGAGGGCGTTTCGTGATCATCGGTCCGGCGCGGTGGGCCGATGCCGGTGGGTGGGCTACCCGCAGCGTCTGACCGAGTGGTAGCCTCAGAGAGAAGTGCCGTGCTACGCCTGTCGGAAGGGGGTGGGATCGGTCTGGTGGTCAGCAAAACGGGCCCTTGGTCCCAGCGTGGAGCGGTCTTCGAGCGCTAAGGACGGCGACTGTGCGGTCACAATTTAGGTAATCCTAAACGTAGTGCTTTCCGCTAGGCGAGCATGACGTTACTCTCGTTGGGTAAGAATCCTACAAGCCCGGCGCCTCCCATCCGCCGGTTCTACAGGAGGTTCGTGATGACAGTGCTTCGCATCCGCACGCAGGACGTCATCCAACACTTCGTCCGCATCGTCGTCGCCGTCGTCATGGCCGTGCTCATGGCGCTCATCGTGGCAACACCCTCCCGCGCCCAGGGTCAAACCTGGGGCGACGTGGCCACCACCATCAACGGAATCATCGACGAGGGCGTCGCCGCATTTCGGGCCGGTGACGCCAAGGGTGGTAAGGACAAGGTCAACGACGCCTACTACAAGAACTATGAGACGACCGGCATGGAGAAGCAGGTCATGAGCCGCATCTCCGGGGCGCGCGTGTCCCAGGTGGAGATGGAGTTCTCCCTCCTGAAGAAGGCCATGACCGACAACGCCGCCTCCGACGTTGACGCCCACGCCGCAACCCTCAAGCAGTACGTCACGGAAGATGCGGCCGCCCTGGACGGCGTCTCACCGGGGCAGGCGGGCACCGCTTCCTCCGCCGACTACAGTCCGGGTCCGTGGGGCGAGGTCGCCCAGACCATCAACGGGATCCTGGCCGAGGGGGTCGAGGCCTTCAAGGCGGGTGACGCCAAGGGCGGCAAGGACAAGGTCAACGACGCCTACTACAAGAACTATGAGACGACCGGCATGGAGAAGCAGGTCATGAGCCGCATCTCCGGGGCGCGCGTGTCCCAGGTGGAGATGGAGTTCTCCCTCCTGAAGAAGGCCATGACCGACAACGACTCCAGCGCCGTCGACGAACACTACGCGACCCTGTCAAACTTCGTTCGCGAGGACGCCAACACCCTGGACGGCTACACGGGCAAGACTGCCGAGTCCTCCTCCACCTCCTCCCCGTGGCTCGCGCAGTTCCTCCCCTCCCTCCTCGTCATCCTGCGCGAGGGCATGGAGGCGATCCTCGTGGTCGCCGCCGCCCTGGCCTACCTGGCGAAGGCCGGGCACAAGGACAAGACCGGTGTCGTGTGGGGCGGCGTTGGCCTCGCCCTGGCGTTCTCCGTCGGATTGGCGGTCGTGTTCAGCTATGTCTCCTCGCTCGCGGGCGCGAACCAGGAGCTCCTCGAGGGCTTTGCCGCCCTCTTCGCCGTCGCCATGCTGATCTGGGTATCGAATTGGATGATCAATAAATCCTCCAACGAGGCCTGGGACAGGTACATCAAGGACAAGACGGACGCATCCCTGACCCGGGGCTCGCTCCTGGGCCTGGCGTTCATCTCGTTCCTCGCGGTCCTGCGCGAGGGAGCCGAGACGATCCTCTTCTACGTGCCGATCGTCTCCGGCGCGGGCGCCAACGTGCACTACGTGTGGATCGGCCTCGGGGTCGGCGCCGCCATCCTCGTCGTCGTCTACCTACTCATCCAGTTCGCGGCGCTGCGCATCCCGCTGCGTCCCTTCTTCACGATCACGTCGATCCTGCTGGCCCTCATGGCCTTCACGTTCACGGGATCGGGCATTAAGGAACTCCAGGAGGCCGACGTTGTCTCGCTGACGCCTCTGTCCGGATTCCCCACCATTGACCTCTTGGGGATCTACCCCCGAGTGGAGAACCTGGCCGCGCAGGCCTTTGTTCTCGTCCTCATCGTTGGGCTCTACTTCTTCGGAAAGGCGCGCCTCGCTCGCGAAGCCTTCGCCTCGAAGCAGTCCGAGAAATGAGCCCATCGGAGCGACGCTGACCCATCACCAACCAACACGCTAAGGAGTTCATCGCATGAAGCGCTCACTCTTCCGCGTCGGCGCGGCCCTGGCCACGCTGGCCCTCGCCGGCACCCTCGCTGCCTGCTCGAACAACAACGCCTCGTCCAACGACACGAAGCCCACCGCCGGATCCTCGGCCGACGCCGACTCGGGTGCCGCGGCCCCCGGCGAGGACGCGGGCTTCGAGGAACAGCCCCTGGGCGACGACGTTCACGTCGGCCCGCTCGTCGTGGGCGGCGTCTACTTCCAGCCCGTCGACATGGAACCCACCATGGGTGTGCCCGCAGCCGAGGCGTCCATGCACATGGAGGCCGACATTCACGCGGCCGCCGACAACAAGCTCGGTTACGGCGCCGGCGACTTCGTCCCCGCCCTGACCGTCACCTACACCATCAAGGACAAGTCCGGCAACACCGTCCAGAGCGGTACCTTCATGCCGATGAACGCCTCCGACGGCCCCCACTACGGCCTGAACATCCCCAAGCTGGAAGCCGGAACCTACGACGTGACCTTCTCCATCGAATCCCCGGAGAAGAACGGCTGGATGCTCCACACCGACAAGGCCACGGGCGTCGAGGGACGTTTCTGGACCGAACCCCTGGTCGCCGAGTTCCCGGACTGGCAGTGGGATCCCACGGCCGTCTCCTGGTGACAATCGCTTGAAGCGGGGACGAGGCGGCTCCCACCCGGGAGGCCACCTCGCCCCGCGCCCTTCGGGGCGCTTTACCACCGAGACCGTTGGGTCTCGGGTTGTCTTGTGTGGAGAGGAATACCAATGCTTCAGCAGATGAGCGAAGCGACGTTGACGTTGCTGCTGACGATGCTCGCCGTCGGCGCCGCCATCCGCTTCATGCCGGCCGCCGGGCACGGTCGCCGCGGAAAGAAGGCCCGCCAGCTCGCCGTGTGGTTCGGCATCGCTGCGGGCGCGATCGCCTCCGTCGCGCTGACGATCATCAACGTGGAGGCTCCCAAGTCGGTCAACCGCCAGACCGTCGGCCTGTACACGCTGCCGATCGCGGTCGTCCTCGCCCTCATCTTCCTCTCGCTCCTCGCCCTGCGCTCGCGGCGCGTGCGCTCCCTCCTGCCCACGGGGGACGCCGAGGCCCGGGCCCAATCCTCGACGGAAACGCCGGTGCCAGGGGATACCCTCGTGCGCCTCGTCGGCGCCCTCTTTATCGCCTTCGCCCTCTTCCGCTCCGTTCCCACGGCGCTCAACCAGGCAGTCATGATGCTCTCGGGCGGCGTCGAGATCTACTCCACTCAGGCGGTTCTCGGCATCGTCGGATACGGGCTCGCCTGGGTGCTCGTGTGTTTCCTCGCCTGGGTGTCCTACCGCCTGTGCGCGTGGAACAACCGCGTGTGGCCGGCCGCGTGCATCCTGTGTTCGCTGGTCCTCAATCACTCGCTGCTGTTCGTGCGCATCCTGAAAGCCAAGCGCTGGATCACCGTATCCAAGGGCGCGTGGAACACCATCTCCTGGTTCATCAACAACGAGGCAGTCTTCACGATCGTGGCCGCCCTGGCCCTCGGCGTCGTCGTCGCTCTCACGTGGCACGCCTCCCGCTCGATCCCGACCGTCGGTGCCAATCCCGCCGAGGGACGCCTGGGCCGGGCCCGCTCCCGCCTCTACAAGTCCATGGCGGGCACGGCGGCCGTCGGATACCTGTGCGGGGCACTCCTCATCACCGTCGGCGTCGCGATCGGTAGCCAAGAGGTCGAGCTCTCGGCCCCCGAGGCGCACAGCGTCGTTGACGACCAGGTCAGCGTCAACCTGGCCGACATCTCCGACGGACACCTGCACCGCTTCGAGTACACGACCTCGACCGGCGTCAAGGTGCGCTTCATCGTCATCCAAAAGTCCGGGTCCTCGTTTGGCGTGGGACTCGACGCGTGCGAGATCTGCGGTCCGACCGGCTACTACGAGAAGGACGGCAAGGTCATCTGCAAGCTGTGCGAGGTGGCGATGAACATCGCGACCATCGGTTTCAAGGGAGGATGTAACCCGATACCCATCGAGTACAAGGTCTCCAACGGGACCCTGACCGTGCCGATCTCGGTCCTCGAGGCCTCGGCTCCCATCTTCGCGAAGTAGAGGGGCACGCTTGTTTATCCGAATGCTGCGAGGCGCGCTCACGAGGCGCGGCAATCGTCACCTCATGATCGCCCTGACTATCGCGCTGGGAGCTGGCGTGGCAACGTCCATGCTCTCCGTCATGTTCAACGTCGGCGACAAGGTCAACCAGGAACTCAAGTCCTACGGCGCCAACATCGTCGTGCGCCCCCAGGGCGCGGCCGTCCTCGACGACCTCTACTCCACGGGCGAGGCCACCGAGTCCCGTTCCTACTTGCGCGAGGACGAGCTGGGCAACATCAAGACGATCTTCTGGACCTACAACATCCTCGACTTCGCGCCGCTGCTGAATGTGTCCGCGACGGACGCCTCGGGCGCCCCCGTGGCGACCACGGGAACCTGGTTCAGCCACCACCTCGAACTCGCCACGGGAGAGAGCATCGACACCGGCTTGGACAAGCTGCGCGGATGGTGGGGCGTCACGGGCGCGTGGCCGACCGACGAGGACGCGACGGGTGCCATCGTGGGTGCAACCTACGCCGCCGAGCGGGGCCTCGACGTGGGGGACTCCTTCACGCTCACGCGCGCGGGCATCAGCCGCGAATTCACGGTGCGCGGCGTCGTGACCACCGGGGACGATGCCGACCGCGGTGTCTACATTCAGCTTCCCGCGGCCCAGGAACTGATCGAACGCGAGGGGGTCGTCAGCAGCGTCGAGGTCTCGGCCCTGACCACCCCCGACAACGACTTGGCCCGCAAGGCCGCGAAGAACCCGAACTCGCTGAGCGTGTCCGAGAAGGAGACCTGGTACTGCACGGCCTACGTCTCCTCCATCGCCTACCAGATCGAGGAGGTCATGACGGACTCGGTCGCCCGTCCCGTCCGCCAGGTCGCCCAGTCCGAGGGAACCGTCCTGGAGAAGACGCAGCTCCTCATGGTGCTGGTCACCGTCCTGGCCCTCATCGCCTCGGCCCTCGCCATCGCGAATCTCGTGACCGCTGGCGTCATGGAGCGCTCCAGCGAGATCGGCCTGATGAAGGCCGTGGGCGCCAAAGACAAACAGATCATCACCCTCTTCCTCGCCGAGACGATCGTCGTCGGACTCGTGGGCGGAGTCATCGGCTACGGAGCGGGGCTCGGACTCGCCCAGGCCATCGGATACATGGTCTTCGGCTCGGCCATCGCCTTCGCCCCCGTCGTCGTCGGACTCGTCGCCGTCCTCGTCATCATCGTCGTCCTGGGAGCCTCCATCCCGGCGATCCGCTATCTGCTGCGTCTCAACGCGGCGGAAGTCCTCCACGGAAGGTGAGCCACATGTCCAGACGAGCAATGTTCTGGCGGATGGTCACCTCCTCCATCCTGCGCCGACGCTCCCGCGTCCTCATCGCGGTCCTCGCCGTCGCCATCGGTGCGACCACCCTGTCCGGCCTCGTCACGATCGCCGTCGACGTGCCCGCGCAGATGGCCCGCGAGATCCGCTCCTACGGCGCCAACCTCGTGCTCACCCCCAGCGGCGAAGGAAGCATCACGGACGAGGCGGTGGCCGCCGCCACCGAACACGTGCCGGCCGGCGCCCTCGTCGGCTCCGCAGCCTTCGACTACGAGACGGTCACCGTCAACGACCAGCCTTATGTCGCGGGAGGAACCGACCTGGATGCTGTGCGCGCCATGAACCCCTTCTGGTTCGTTGACGGCGCGTGGCCGGATGCGCCCGGGCAGACGCTCGTCGGCGAGCAGATCGCCTCCACGATCGACGTCAAGGCCGGAGACACCATCACGGTCAGCCAACTCGATGGCAACGCGTCCGCCAAGGCCGCCCAGGCATCCGGCCAGCAGTCGGGCGCCGACGCGGCCCAGGCCTCCTCCCTGTCCCTGGAACCGCGCACCGTCACCCTGACGGTCTCCGGGATCCTCAAGACCGGTGGAAACGAGGACGGCTACCTGTACATGTCCGCCCAGGACATGTCCGCGCTCACCGGCACCCAGGGAGCGGTCTCCCTCGCGGAATACTCCATCGCCCTCGAGGGCGAGCAGCTGAGCGCGGTCGCGGACGCCATGAACGCCTCCAACCCCGACGTTCACGCTCAAACGGTGCGGCGCCTCGCCCAATCGGACACGGGGGTTCTCAACATGCTGCGCTCCCTCCTCCTCGTCGTCACCGTCATCGTCCTGGCCCTCACCATGATCGGCGTCTCGACGACGATGATCGCCGTCGTCACCGAACGCCGCAACGAGATCGGCCTGCGGAAGGCCCTGGGCGCCACCGCCCGCTCCATCACCGCGGAGTTCATGGGCGAGGGCGTCATGCTCGGAGCCATCGGCGGGATCCTGGGGGCGGGCGCCGGATACGGCCTGGCCACCCTGATCTCGACCTCCGTGTTCCACCGCACCATCTCCCTGCACCCCCTCATCCTGATCGCCACCGTCGCGTGCGCGATCCTCATCGCCGTCCTCGCCTGCCTCCCGCCCGTGCGCCGCGCACTGGCTGTCGACCCCGCGCTCGTCCTGCGCGGAGAATGAGAAGACCCATGAACACCCCAGAGAAACTCCCCGCCGATCCCCAGGCAAAGCCCGCGCACCCCCTCCTCCGCCTCGACGGCGTCTCGAAGATCTACGGCGACCTGCACGCCCTGGACAACGTCTCCCTCGAGATCCCGCGCGGCCAGTGGGTCTCCATCGTCGGCCCCTCGGGCAGCGGAAAGACAACCCTCATGAACATCGTCGGCGCCATGGACACGGCCACGACGGGCACCGTCACCCTCGACGGACACGACATCTCCGACCTGACGGCCGACGAACTCACCGAGGTCCGCTGCCGGACCATCGGGCTGGTGTTCCAACAGTTCCACCTCATCGGCCACCTCACCGCCCTCGAGAACGTCATGGTTGCCCAGTACTACCACTCGATGCCGGACGAGAAGGAAGCCATGGAGGCCCTGGACCGCGTCGGCCTCGCCGACCGCGCCACCCACCTTCCCCGCCAGCTCTCCGGCGGCGAGCAGCAGCGCGTGTGCGTCGCCCGCGCGCTCATCAACTACCCCAAGCTCGTCCTCGCCGACGAGCCCACCGGCAACCTCGACGAAACCAACGAGGAGATCGTCCTGGACCTGTTCAACCAGCTCCACCGCGACGGCACGACGCTCATGGTCGTCACGCACGACGCGCTCGTCGCAGAGCAGGGGCAGCGCGAGATCCGTCTCGACCACGGTAAGGTCGTGAAAGAGACGTGGCACGACCACGACTCGCGCACCTTAGACCTCGCGGCGGAGAACGCGCAGGCCTCCCGCAGCGGAAAGGACAAGGTACGATGAACCGTCGATCGACGCCCCCCAGCCCCTCCGGCTCCCCCCGGTGGGGGAGCGTGGCCACCTACGCGGCCCTTGGCGCCCTCGGCGCCACGATCCTGGCCGCCTGTCAGCCCTCGACGGGCCTGGACATGAGCAAGCCACTGAGTGATGGGACCTGGACCGCGCAGTCCAACGCCGACGACCAGGGCTCCGTCGGCACGATCACCATCACCGTCGAAGGTGGGCGGATCACCGCGACCTCGTACGAGACGACGCTCGCGGACGGCACGGACAAGGGAAGCGACTACGGGAAGAGTTCGGCCGGAGAGGTCTTCAACGAGGACTACTACAAGAAGGCCCAGGCCGCCGTCGCCTCCTACCAGGAGTACTCCGAGAACCTCACGAAGGTCGGCGACCCCGCCAAGGTCGATGTCATCACGGGCGCGACCGTCGCCCACCAGCAGTTCGTGCAGGCGGCGATCCGAGCGATCGCGGCCGCCCAGGGCGTATCCCCCGACGGAGCGGACGACATCGAGATCCCCGGCCTGAACGACGCCACCAAGGAGGGGGCCGACGGCCTCGGGGGCAGCGACGGCTGAAAGCCCGCCCACGTGGCGTTCCTCCTTCCCCGCGATGGGTACCCGCGTCGACCTGATCGGCTGGGGCGGGGACGGCATGGGAATCGTCAACGCCCTCGTCGGCCTCGTCGCCAGGCACGAGGACCTGTGGAGCGCCTATCGCGCCACGTCCGAGGTATCGAGGATCAACTCCTCCCATCTCCCATCGGTGGTCGGCGCCCCATCAGTGGTCGGCGCCCCGGACCCGGGCGGCGTCCTCGTCAGCGAGGAGACCGACCGCCTCCTGAGGGAGGCGCTGGTGCTGGCGAGCGCCACCGGAGCATCCTTCAACCCCCTGATAGGGCCCCTCGTCGCCGCATGGGACGTCCCGGCCATGCGGGCGGCATACGTCGCGGGCGCTCCGCTTCCCCCCGCCCCGGCCCCGGACCTCGTCGAGGCGGCGCTGGAAGCCTCCTCGCCCGAGCTTCTGACCCGTGTTGGCGAGCGCCGCTGGCTGCTGCGAGACCCCGGAGCCTTCGAATGCGCGGCTCTTTCCGCGCGCCCGCTTCAGGCGCCCCGCGAGGGCACGCGACCCTCGCCGCGCCTTGATCTCGGAGGAATCGCCAAGGGATACACGGCTGACGCGTGCCGCGACCTCGCCGCAAAGCTGGGCGCTTCGGGCGTCCTTGTTTCCGTCGGCACCTCCTCGATCGCGGCGCACGGGACGCGCGCTGACTCCTCCCCCTGGCGCGTGGGCATGCGGGACCCCAACGACGGGGAAGCGAGCGTGAACGGAGTCATCGAACTGCCCGCGGATGGGATGGCCTCCCTGTCCACGTCCGGGGATAACCTGGGGCCGCTCGGCGCGAGGCGCGCGCCGATGCCGCCCGGAGCCCCCAGCCGGGCGTGCGACCACCACATCATTGATCCTCGCACGGGCGAACCCGCACGCTCCGGGGTCCGCCAGGTCAGCGTCGTGGCATCCTGCGGCGTGCTTGCCGAGGCTCTATCCACGGCCCTGCTCGTGGATCCGTCCCTCGATGTTGGCGACGTCGTAACCCGCTGGTCGTGTGCGAGCGGCCTGCCCGCGTCTGCCCGGGTCGTGGGGCTGGAGCGCGCCGTGCAGTGATGAGCATCGGCGCTCAGGCGCTTCGGGTGCACGGGAAGGCGGCGGGGCCTCGCGGTTTGGTCGAAGGGGCGCCTCCGCCATTAAACCGTTACCCGGATGGTGGTGGGGTCTCGTAGCCCGGTTGAAGGGATTGGCGACTGGCCTTGCGGGCGTTCGGAAGGTGGCGGCGGGGCCTCGCGGTTTGGTCGAAGGGGCTCAGGGTGGATCTGTCTCGGGCGCCTGCCGACGCCTGCGCGCGAGCACTCTCGAGGACGCTCGCACACAGCGCCTCCGCTGCCTGTCTGTGCCTGCGTGCAGGCACAGCACCTGATCGGGAGCAGCGCACCTGATCGGGAGCAGCGCACCTGATCGGGAGCAGCGCACCTGAACAGAAAGGGTGTACTGCATACCGATCGGGTGTAGTGCCGCGTGGGTGGCGCGACGCGGTGCTGTATCGGCGGGAAGCGATCCCTCTCGCACGTGCTGTTACCGCGTGTGTGGCGCGGCGCGATGCTGTATCGGCGGGAAGCGCCTCTGCCGCGGGAGCGACACCGTCGCTGCCCTGAGGTCTATCCGCAGCCCCACGCGTGCCTCGTGACGCGTCCACAGGGCTTGCTTGTCTGGATGTGCTGGTACCCCGTGCGATGGGATCATGCGGACATGAGTAGCCACAAGCTGACGGTTGTTCGTTCCTCGTCGATCCATCGAATGACCCGCGAGGACCAAGAATCAGGTGCGTGCATGCATGTGATGCGAGGGCATTACGTCCGAGTGGAAGATCCGCGTCTGCTCGAGACTCCGTGGAGCACATGGAACGCTGTGGCGCGAGCGAGACTGCTTGCGCTACAGGCTTCCGGGAAGGGGGACAGGGTCTTTGTCGGCGCGAGTTCGATTGTCGCCCGAGGAATTCCGCTGTGGGAGGCGAATCCGGATGTGTTTATGTGGGCGCGTACCCGACGTGGATCCAAGTCACTACGCGCGGTTCGAGCTGCCGGCACTCTCGTGCCAGCGGTGTCAGTGCGGTGGTCTGTTGCCCCGCCTCATGCCACTGAGCTGCAGACGGTTGGAGGAGTTCGCGTCGAAGGCATCGTTGACGCTGCGGTTCGAATGGCGTGCCGGTCCGAGTATCTCAGCGCGTTTGTCGCGATCTGTATGGTGCTGAACAGGCGGTCGCGCTTCTCTGTCTTCTCCCAGGCAGAGTCTCGTGAACGAGCGAATGACGTGAGGGAGGCAATGCTCGGCAGGCTCGCGGCCTGGCGCCAGCGAGAAGACAACGTGCCGTTTCAGCGAGCGGAAACCATCATGTGTGCGGCGGATCCGGGATGCGACAACCCGGCTGAGGCCGCACTGCTGTGGGTCATCAAGTCGGTGAGCGCGTTCGACGTCGTCACCCAGCATGAGATCGTCATCAACGGACGTCGCTATTTCGCGGACATAGCGATTCCCGAACTCATGATCATCTTTGAGTTCGATGGGATCGGAAAGCTCGGCACGAACGAAGCCGACTTTGCGAGAGCGAAGAGGGAGTGGATTGCGCGGGACAATGATCTGCGTGCCGCGGGGTGGAAGACCTATCGCGTGTCGTGGCCGGACTACGAGGACTTGGTGCGGCTGAGGGCTTGGGTGATTGAGATAGTGGGGTTGCGGCAATCCTCGATACCCGCGTCGGCCCAGGGATTGTGGGTTAAGCCAACCAAGGCGTGTGACGGGCCCGATCGCCGCTTCCACGTGACGTGGTCTCAGTGGGATGCACGGGGGTAGTACACCTGATGGGGAGCGGTGAACCCGACGGGGGGGCAGCGCGCCGACAAGGAGCAGCGCGCCCGATGGGGGGGCAGCGCACCGACAAGGAGCAGCGCGCCCGATGGTGGGCAGCGCACCCGATGGGGAGCGGTGAACCCGGCAGGGGGCAGAGCACCCGATGGGGGGGCAGAGTGCCCGATGGGGGGGCAGAGTGCCCGATGGGAAGCAGTACACCTGGACAGAACGGGTGCAATGCACACCGATCGGGTGTCGTGCCCTCGCCAACAAGCACAAACGAGGCGCACTGCCGCTTGCCGGGACACGAGGCGCCGTTGCGGCTGGTTGGACAGTCTGCGGTGCGTGTTGGGGGCGATGCGAGCGTGGGGCATCGGCGCGGATCGCGGTGCGTGTGGGGAACGATGGCTGCCCCGCCGCGCCCACCCCCGCGCCGGGCGGATCGTGGTGCGTGCGGGGGCGATGCGGGCGTGGGCCATCGACGCGGATCTTGGCGCAGCTTGTGCGTCAGTAGGAGGCCACGCCCGTGTCGCTGCCGGGATGGGTGCAGGGAGACTCGGGCGCCTGGGGAGCCTGGACGGTGGCCTCTCCGCCGTTGATGGTGACGTCGCCGTTGATGACGATGCTCGGTTCCGGCGGGAAGAGGCGGGCCATCGTCGACTGGCGCTTCAGCCAGGCAACGACCGCCAGGACGATGCCGATGACGACGTAGATGACGTGCTGGACCGTGGGGTTGTCGGCCAGGCGCGGGGCGATCTCGTCGGCGATCTTGAGGACGAGGCCCAGCATGATGAACAGGCTGGAGGCGACGACAAAGGGGAAGCTGACAATCTTGTAGGTGTGGGCCGACCTCAGGTAGAGCCACTTATTGAGGGCGTGGTATCCGAAGCCGACGGCCATCATCGCCAGGGTCGCCCAGACGTAGTGGGCCTGCCTGGTCGAGGTGAGCCACCCCATGTGATCGACGGTGAAGGCGCCGACCGCGCCGATGATGAGGAGGTAGTCCGGGGAGAAGAGCAGCCACAGGACGAGCTTCTTGTAGTACCAGATAGCGAAGAAGAACAACAACCACAGCATCACGGCGACGAAGAAATACATGGTTTCATTGTACCTGACCGATTGGTATGTGTGCCGCGTTTCTCAGCATGTCACCGCCCGGGATGCGGCCGTGTTCGGCCGGTGCGCTGCGCCGCGTTCGATCTGACAGCGTGCTCCGGCTAGCGCTCAGCCAGCAGCACACCACCAGACCTGACACCATACTCAGGCTAGCGCTCCGCCGACAGCGCACCAGACCTGACACCGCGCTTCGCCAATAGCGTCGCCAGGTGGACGCCCGCGCGTCCGGCCAGCTGCGAGGCCTGAGTGCGGCACGAGAAGCCGTCCGCCAGGTACACGGCCTCCGGATGCGCTGACAACGTGGGCAGCAGCGAATGCGAGGCGACGGCGAGCGAGAGGTCGTAGTGCCCCGCCTCCATGCCAAAATTGCCCGCCAGGCCGCAGCATCCCTCCAGGCGCAACACGCGTGCTCCCAGGGATTCCAAGAGCGCCTGGTCGGTGTCCCATCCCATGACGGAGTAGTGGTGGCAGTGAGGCTGAGCAACGATCGTGACGCCGCTCAGGTCGGGCAGGCGGCGCGCAGAGTCGGGCACGGCGGACAGCGCCTCGGCAAGCGTGTGCGTCGCGCGCGAGACGAGGGCGCTGCGGGGGTCCTCGGGCAACAGGTCACGCAGGTCGTCGCGCAGCACGGCTGTGCACGAGGGCTCCACACCGATGATGGGAATCCCGGCGGCGGCGAAGGGGGCGAGCGTGGAGAGCAACTCCGTCAGGTGCTTCTTCGCCCCCGACAGCTGTCCGGTCGTAATCCACGTGAGTCCGCAGCACGCGTCGGGCGCGACGATGGGGGCAAAACCGTTCGCGTCGAGCACGTCCACGACAGCGCGCGCACCCGCGTCGTCGAGGGTCTGGCTGAAGGAGTCCGCCCACACGAGCGCGTACGGCCGCCCGCCGGGATCGTGCGGGCCGCTCAGGATCGGGGAATCCGACAGCGACGAGGCAGTGGTCGCCTCGCGCTCGCGGGCTGAGTCAGACGAGGCCGGGGTGCCGCCGCGCTCGCGGGCTGAGGCACCGGGGTCGGAATGGGAAGGCGCAGATGTGGCGAGCAGTGACCGATGTCGAGCCCACGCGGTGAAAGTGCCGGACTGGAGCTTGGGCATGCCACGGCGAGGGTCGAGGCCAATGACGCGGAACGCGAGGCGCCGCAGCAGCGGGACGGACAGGACGGCGTTGCCGAGGGCCGCCAGCCCCGGAACCCGTGCGGTCACGCGGGTCAGGCGCGGGAGCCAGCCGAGCGTGTAGTGGCTGAGGGGTCGCACTCGTCCCCTGTACGTGCGATACAGGACCTCGGAGCGGTAGCGAGCCATGTCAACCCCCGCCGGGCAGTCGGCCGAGCAGGCCTTGCACGCGAGGCACAGGTCGAGGGCCTCGAGGACCTCGGGGGAGTCGATGGCGCGCACGAGGCGCGAGTTGGCGGCCTCCTGAAGGATTCGCGCCCTCCCGCGGGTCACGTCCTTCTCCTCCCGGGTCGCCAGGTAGGAGGGGCACATGAAGGTTCCCGATACTCCCGCGCGGCACTTGCCGACTCCGGTGCAGCGGTGGACGGCGGACGTGAAGTCGCCCCCGTCGCTCGCGAAGGCGAAGCCTCCATCGGCAGGCATGGGGTGTGCCGCGACGCGGCGCAGGTTGGCGTCGAGGGGATCGACGCCGGGCTGGCACTCGAGGGGGTGGTCGGAAGCGTCCCGTGGTGACTGCGAGGAAGCGGACGTGGCGGCCGCCCGTCGTGCCAAGGCGCGGGAGGCGGCGCTCGCGGAGTCCATCGGGGAGGCCAGCACCCCGGGATTGAGGATGTTGTCGGGATCGAAGACGTGCTTGACGCGGGCGAAAAGGTCAAGCATGTCGGGGGAGTACATGAAGCGCAGGAGCTCCCCGCGTGCGCGCCCATCGCCGTGCTCGCCGGAGACCGAGCCGCCGTGGGAGGCGCAGATGCGGGCGGCGGACTGGAGGAACGCCCGCGAGTGCGCCACGCCGGCCGGGGTGTCGAGGGGCATGGC
>ERZ773049.1063-NODE-1063-length-16224-cov-9.509246_pt1 | contig 16224 bp, 23 predicted proteins | sample MGYA00580633_ERZ773049 | MGnify/ENA primary metagenome ERZ773049 (study PRJEB29015, sample SAMEA2737991) | human oral metagenome | biome: human oral; feature: human-associated habitat; material: dental | place: China | collected 2066 ... | reverse complement strand
CCGGGCGCCGCGACGTGACGGAAAAGCGCATTCTGGCCTCGGGACGTCACGGGAAGGCGCATTCTGGGCGTGGACTCTCACGGAAAGGCGCACTCTACGACCCCCGGACTAACCAAACTGTGGTTTTTGGTGAGGCGCTGGAGCAGAATGCGCTTTTTGGTCTCGCCGCGATCGAGGGGCGAGTGCAGAGTGCGCCTTTCCGTGAGGTGCGCCGTAGTGGACAGGCGTGGGGACAAAGAGTGTACACAGATCGGCGAAACGGCCTCTCGGCGCCGTTCTGGAGCATTTGTGTACACTGTTGCGACGCGAGCCGCGTCGGGTGGAACGAGGGCCTCGACCGCCATGGCGCGCCGGCGGCGTCCCCTCGCTGGCCCCTCCCCTTTGGTCGGGAAAACAAGCTCTGCGCGAGCGCCGCCGCCGCTAGCTTGGCGTCTTTGCTGAGACGTTCACTCATACAAACTCCCGAGGAGCCCAATGGCGCTTGGCTTGCCCTCACCATCATCGCTGGGGTGATGGGCTGCACCGTGTCATCCTTCCATTCCCAATACGGATCTGGCCAACGTCTCGTCCTTTTGGGCTACACCGGTTAAAATATGTTGTCATCAGAAGGCAGAGACAGATCCATCATACGTTTTGTCGAATGTGGTTCCGTAGGGGAGGGATTATGGCGAGCATACTTGATGTTGCTGAATATATTCTTGATAAGACGGGATATGTCTCGACCATGAAGCTGCAGAAGCTCGCCTTCTACAGCAACGCGCTTTCCCTTGTCGAGACGCACCGTCCTCTTTTTCCCGAGACCTTTCAGGCGTGGGTGAACGGCCCCGTCTCCCTTGAGCTCTACCGCAGGCATAGGGGAAGGCTCATCATCGGATCGGGGAGCATTGCTCCCAATCCCAAGATCGTCCAACCCCTTAGCGCGCACGAGCGATCGTTCGTTGACCGGACCTTACATGTGCTCGGCGACTATGAAGGCGATCAGCTTAGCAGACTCTCGCATGGGGAGGCGCCGTGGAGCGACGCGCGTCAGGGGTGTGGGGATAGCGATCGCTGCAGCGTGGTCATCTCCAATGAGGCGATAGAGGGCTTCTATGCCTCGCGCCGGTGCGACAACCCCCTGTTCTTAGGGGGGAGAACTGAATTCAAGGGTGACCGAGCGACTCTCCGCCAAGCGTTCGATCACCTCGCACGTTGACGGGTTGCCATGCGTGAGGTGGCCCGCTGTCTGCGGATCCCGGATAAATGAGTAACAAGGATACCCGTGTTGGCAACATGGCGCTCGTTGCTTCCCGCCCAGTTACCAGCAAGCGTATGCATGCGGTGTCTGCGCCGGAGTCGCTCGAGGGCCTCGGGCGTGTTTCTCACTATGAGATCGATGACCCCTGCGAGCGCGGTGTCATCCACGTGCTTCTTCCTGAGCCTCTTGGCGTCCCGGACGAACGCCGGGCTGTACTGGGCCTCAAGTCTTCCCATGGCATCAGGCCTTGTATGCCGCATCGAGAAGGCTGCGGCCGGACGAGAACGACTGTCCCGTGCCGCCTGTGGCCAGAATCCCGGCACCCTCGCGTAGGGCGGCGATGGTTTCGTCGTTGGGGACGTCGTACGAGAGGCTCAGGGGGATCCTGCGCTCGCGCACGATCTGACGGTAGAATGCCCTCGTGACCGACGAGAGGTCGAAGCCGAAGTCCTCGACGATCTCGATCGCCTCGGCCTTGGTCTCATCGTCCACACGTATCGTCACAGATGCCATGGTTGCCTCCTTTGTAAGACATAAATATGATATTGTCTTACAAATGCCATGCCAATACTAATGGCATTCCAGTTCACTATGCCGCCAAATAGCCATTTATATAAGGCCTTATGTTTGACACCGGCGTATCGCAGCCATGACTGTTAAAGAATAGCACCGAGATCTCGGAGAGCCTGCTCAACGGCTCGGGCGTCCTCCTCCGATAGGGGACCGTACCGCGAAGCGTTGTCGAACGCAGCGAGGGGAACGGTCATCGTTTTTGAGCACCGCACTGTTGAGGGCTTCGTAAGCCCCGCCTGCTTCCAGTCGACTATCCTGACCTCACCGGGGAACTCAGGTCTTGGACCATGGCCGGTCACCTTCGCCACGAGGGCGGTGTCCTTGTCGTGGTCGACGACGGCTACGATGGCAGGCCGCACCTTGCTGACCTCGGGTTGGTCCTCGTAAACGAACTCCAGCCTCCACACCTCGAAGGGTCTGGGGCTATTCGTCGTCATCGTCGTCTCTCCACCCTGCAGGAACTACGAGCTTGCCGGCTTCCATATGGGCGTGGAGGGTCTCGTTGTTCGCGTAGTTGATACGCGGATCGCGACGTACATCGAAGGGGAACCCTCCGCACTCGTTGAACTTGAGTACAAATACCTTCAACGCGGTGGATGCATTCATGCCCAGGGATTCGGCCGTTCTGGAGAAGCGCTCCTTGTCGGAGGGCTCTACCTTCGTGTTGAGTGTTGCTGTAGCTGCCATAGTTACTCCATTGTTGGAAAATATATATCTATTATATGTATTCTAGCATCTGACAGCTCGACATGATGCGGCGGATATTGCCTATGGCGACCTTTCCGGCCGCACGTTCCTGCTCGTATTCGGCGAGGTAGGCGCGCAGGTCATCGCTCGTTACCTGGGTGTAGGGCTTTGCGAGGGCTTGCGTCATGTGCGCGAGCGTGGTGCGGTAGTAGGCGATTGTCCTGGGCGAGCAGCCCTCGATCTCCTTTGCCGTAAGGAAGAGCTTCAGCAGGTCGGCCGGGTCTTGGGCCAACGGGTCTTGGTGCGCTCGAATGCGGCTCTCATCGTGGCCTTGAGCTGCTTGAGCTGGAACGCGTCGAGAGGGGCTGCATGTGGGACGGAACGATGTTGATGATGACTTCCATGGGGCTGTTCCTTTCCCTTGAGGGGATTAGGAACAGTGTGCGGGGTGGCTGTGGATTGGACAGACAAATGGCTATTTGGCGGCATGATTGAGGTCCCCTTGTCCTTGACTGAACGTATACTGTGGTATACACTTCCAATATGATTGAAGTTCGCAGGACAGATGAGTTTGCAAAGTGGCTCAAACACCTGAAGGATTCGGATGCCAAGTCTCGAATCAGCTTGCGTATCAGGAGGATTGTCCTGACCGGAAATCTCGGCGATTGCAAGCCCGTGGAAGACGGCATCCACGAGCCACGAATTAACTATGGACCGGGCTACAGGATGTACTTCGCGCAACGTGGGAAGGAAATCATATTGCTACTCATCGGGGGAGATAAATCCTCCCAGCAACGAGACATCAAGAAGGTTAAAGAGCTAAACGAGCAGTATGAATGAGAGCGGGTGACGAGATGAAAAAGGCCATGACATACGACGCGGCCGAGTTCCTCGAAACAGACGAGGACATCGTCGCTTACCTCAATGCCGCGCTCGACGACGGCGACCCCGCGCTCGTTTCCGCCGCGCTTGGCGATATCGCCCGAGCACGTGGCATGACCCAGCTGGCGAAAGACACGGGCATCACGAGGGACGGCCTCTACAAGGCCCTCTCACCGACAGGCAACCCTTCCTTCGGAACGGTTCAGAAGGTCGTGAAGGCGCTTGGCTATAAACTGGATGTGGCCCTACCCGCTTAGGCCCCAGCCTGGAGACGTCGATTTCGCCCGTTATGAGCTTCGGCAGAAGCGCATCGCTTAGCCGTGCAAGTTGCACCGATTCCTGCTCATTGGCTTGCCACTGCTTGATTAACAGGCCTGCATAGGCACAGAGGTCCTCGATTTCATCTGCTCCAGGAAACGGCATTGGATAGCTGAGTGTCGCTTTTGGTTGCGTTCTTTGACGACTGCCTGTCGAACCGGTCACATGGGCGAGAAGACAGTCAGTAAAACCTGGGCTGTCTATGGCAGCGTGGTAGAAGCTCTTGTGCGCGGCGGCCTTCGGCTTGTAGACGATGAACTCGGTTGAGCACACTGATCTATCAGATGGCTATTTACCTGCATAACCATGGTCCTTGAAAAGCATCACGTAAGACGTTATACTAACAATGTTAGTACGTGTGAGAGTGAGGATAATACGGCTGCTTCATCGGTGACAATTCGCGTCGACGGTGAGATCAAAGAGGGCACTTCGCGTATCGCCGAGCACTTCGGCTTTGATCTATCATCGGTCGCACGTGCGTTTTACGTGCAAATGATTCGAGAGAACAGGATTCCGTTGAATCTTTCCGATCCCGAACCCAATGAGGAATCGCTTGAGGCTATTCGCGAAACGGAGGAGATGATCCACTCAGGCACAGGACAGAGCTACGCCACTGCTCACGATCTCATTCAGGCAGCACTTGCATGATAGGACGCCTTAAGGCAAAGTATGCTCCTGCATTTAGCCGCGATTTGAAGAAGGCTGCGAGGCGCAATTGGAGTCTTACAGACCTTGAAGCTGTCATCGGTCTCGTGTTGGACAACACTGTCGAATCGATGAACATTCTGAGACAGCTTAACGAAACAGCTCGTCGTGAGTACCGGTACGCTGTATGAAGGCGATATTGCCGCTCACTCGCCATATGAGCAGCCAGTCGCCCACATTACAAACGTGACACTCGTTGCTTCTCGCCTAGCTACCGCTCAGCGTGTGCATGCGGTGTCTCCGACGCAGCTCCTCCAGTGTCTCGGGCGTGTTTTCGACGATGAGATCGATCACCTCAGCCAGTGGCGTATCATCGATGTGTTTCTTACGCAATCTCTTCGCATCACGTATGAAGGTATTCGTGAACTGGGTTTTCAATCTCCCCATGGCTAGGCCTCATAGGCAGCATCCAAGAGTTCACGGCCTGAGGAATACGAGCGCCCTATACCGCCCCTTGCGATGAGTTCCTCCGTTTCGCGAATTGCCTCAAGGCTCTCGTCATTGGGCTCCTCGTTGCCAAGATCCAAGGGGATGCGATGTGTGCGACCCATCTGCTTCCAGAAGGCGCGCGTTACCGACGAAAGATCAAAGCCGTAGTACTCTGCGACTTGTTGGGCTGCAATCTTGTCCTTCTCCTCGCACCTGATTGTCATGGTCGTCACGGGACACCTCCTTGCGTACTCCTAATGGAGTTCTATTGTACTACAATGTGAAATGGCACGTGTACGGGTAGCTAATCTGCCTCTGCCAAATTCCCTAGACAAAGAAATCGGTGCATCCTGCTCCTTGGCTGACCCCGTGTATGACGAGATGAAGAAAAAGGACAGGTTCGTACGACGAACTGTTTCGTTGAAGGCCCTGCCTGTTTAACGAACCCGCTGCCTTCAAGATTCCTGATGCGATCATGGGGCGCGTCGACTCGCTGGCTGACCTTCCTGAGTCGTGACGCCGCTCGACGCCAGGCGCATCATCCATCCGCCGTATCGTCTCGTCGCATCGGGACACTACCTCGCCTTCTACCGCGTTAAGAGCGGCTGCGTCTATATAAGGTTAAGGTGGCGATATCATGCTGAACAGTTCGTTTCGCACGATCATCAAACTAGAGAGAAGATCCGATGGCGACATACATACCGAGGGTCTTCGACTCGGTGCTGAAAGACAAGCTCGCTTCAAAGGGCGCGGTGCTCGTCGAGGGTCCCAAGTGGCGCGGAAAAACCACGACGTGTGAGCAGGCGGCGAGTAGCGTCGTATACCTGCAGGATCCAAGGACGAGCGGGCAGAATCTCAGGCTGATACAGCTCGATCCAAGCTTCTTTCTCAAGGGCGAGGCCCCAAGCTCATCGACAAGTGGTGGAAGACCACCGAGCTCCAGGACACAATACGTTTCGAGGTGGACAAGCGCGATGAGTTTGGGCAGTTCATACTGACCGGATCGAGTGTACCCCCGACCTGAGCAAGGCCCACCACCTTGGCATCGGGCGGATTGGCAGGATGCGCATGCGCCCGATGTCCTTGCTCGAGTCGGGGGAGTCCAGCAGAGGGGTCTCGCTCCGCTCCCTGCTTGACGGCGGGCCAGTCACCATCGCAAGGAGCAGGCTGACCTTGGGGGACGTCGCGTTCCTCACGCGTCGTGGAGGTTGGCCCAAGGCAAAAGGCCAGCCCAAGGAGCTTGCCCTGCAGCAGGCCCCGGACTACGTGGACGCCGTCGTTGAGTCCGACATCTCGCGGGTGGACGGCGTGAGGCGCGACCCCGAACGAGTGTGCATGCTCATGCGCTCGTACGCCAGGATGACCGCCTCGCAGGGCAGCTACGAGACGATGTTGCGCGACGTCAAAAAGTCGGGGCTGTCGTTTGGAAGGACCTCGTTCCTCGAGTATATGGCTGCCCTCAAGAGGCTATTCGTGACGGACGATCTGGGGGCGTGGAACCCAACCTCCGCGCCAAGGAGGACGTCCGCACCTCCCCGACACTTCGTGGATCCATCCATCCATAGCCACGGCGGCGCTCGGTGCCGGCCCCGGGGACCTGATGGGCGACCTGAACACGTTCGGCCTCGTGTTCGAGAGCCTGTGCGTAAGCTCTCAATCGGAATGCGACGTAAAAATTTGCGTCGTATTTGCGTCGGAAGCGTCGTATGATTCCTCTAGGATGCAGGGAGGGTGATCATGAGAGAGAGCAGACGGCTGGAGTTCAAGGAGCAGTTCTCAAATACGTTCCTGAAGACGGTAAGCGCATACGCCAACTACGGGACGGGGGAGGTGCTCTTTGGCGTCTCGGACGATGGGAGGACGGTGGGCTTGGAAAACCCCGAGCGGGACCGCCTGAGGATTGAGAACGCCATCAACGATGGGATATCCCCACGTCCGTACTTCGAGATCACCGAGAACCCTCGAACGAAGGTCGTGACGCTGCGTGTTCCTGAGGGGGACGACAAACCGTACCTCTATCGGTCAAAGGCATATAAGCGCAGCGATACCTCGACGGTCGAGGTTGATGATATTGAGCTTAAGAGGCTGGTGCTGGAGGGATCGAACCTGAGCTTCGACGGACTCAGGTCACGCAGTCAGGACCTATCGTTTGGCATGCTCGAAAGTGCCTTGGAAAAGGAACTGGGCATCAGCACATTCGACGATGACACGCTCAGGACCTTGGGACTTCTTACCGTCAGGGACGGATTCAACAATGCCGCAGCCCTGCTCGCCGACAAGAATGCGTTTCCCGGGGTGGACCTCGCCCGCTTTGGGGACATCAATAGCATCCTTGACAGGGAGACCCATAGCGGTGTCTCCGTTCTACGGCAGCTGGAAGCCGCGCTGGAGATGTTCGATCGCTACTACAGCTACGAACGAATAGAGGGCTTCAAGCGGGAGCGGCACGAGAGGGTTCCTCGCGAGGCCTTTCGAGAGGCCGTTGCCAACGCCCTTGCCCATAGGACGTGGGACGTAGGCGCCCACGTCCGGGTTTCTCTGTTCCACGACAGAGTCGAGGTGGCATCGCCTGGGGGTTTGCCAAGTGGGATGACGGTCGATGACTATCTCTCGGGAAACCTCTCCATTCTGCGGAACCCCGTTCTGGGGGGTGTGCTCTTTCGACTCAATGTTATCGAGCAGTTTGGTACGGGGGTTCGCCGCATCAGGCGAAGCTATTCGAGAGTTGAGGCCCAGCCGCAGTTCGTCGTGACCGATGGGTCGATCACGGTCATCCTGCCAACTGTGGACGGCGCCTTCGAGCTTGATGACGAGGAGAAGCAGGTGCTCTCCCTCTTTGTGCCGGGACGCGTTCTGTCGAGCGGCCAGATCGTTGAGTCAAGCGGGTTTGGCAAGGACAAGGTCCTACGGGTGCTAAGGCGGCTCTCTGGGAAGAACCTCGTGCGCGTTCAGGGTTCTGGTCGCGCCACGCGCTACATCAGGGCCTGAGTGACGTGGCGGCGTGACATGATGGCGCTCGGTCGCATGAGTAGCCACCCGGGGCAGGCGTGAGGCGTTTGACGTCTTGTGCGGGGTCTGGCGAGGGCCGCCACCTCATCCCTCTCGTGCTAAGCTAGTGAGCTGTCGGCCCGCACCATCGCTGCGGGTTTTCAGCAGGCTGTTCTGTTGGCCGCGCGCGCTCAAGACACGAGTGCCAACACGTGCCCACAGGACTCAGAAGAAAGCGAAGCACCATGGAAGAGATGCCAAAGACCTATGACCCGCAGGCAACCGAGCCAGAGCTCATCGAGGCATGGATGAGTGCGGGCTGCTATCGGCGCTCCAAGGGCGTCGGTGACTGCACCGTCGTGATCCCGCCCCCCAACGTCACCGGCATCCTCCACATGGGCCATGCGCTGGACGACTCCATCCAGGACAGCTTCATCCGATACAATCGCATGCGCGGCCGTTCCACCCGCTGGATCCTCGGCACGGACCACGCCGGCATCGCCACCCAGACCAAGGTGGATAAGCGGCTCAAGGAGGAGGGCGTCTCTCGCCTTCAGATTGGCCGCGAGAGGTTCCTTGAGGCCTGCTGGGACTGGCGTCGCGAGTACGGCGGCACCATCGTGAGCCAGATCAAGCGCATGGGTTGCTCCATCGACTTCGAAGACGAGAAGTTCACGATGAGCCCCGAGTACGCCAAGGCCGTACGCAAGGTCTTTGTGGACTGGTATCATGACGGGCTCATCTACCGCGGCAAGCGCATCGTGAACTGGTGCCCGAGCTGCAAGACGGCCATCAGCGACGATGAGGCCGAGTATAGGGGCGAGAAGGGTCACCTCTGGTATTTGCGCTACCCGCTCGTGGAGCCACAGGACGGCATCGACCATGTGACCGTGGCGACGACGCGTCCCGAGACCATGCTCGGCGACACGGGCATTGCTGTCTCGCCGTCCGATCCCGACAAGCAGACCTTCGTCGGCAAGACTGTGATATTGCCCATTGTCGACCGCGAGATTCCCATCTTCTCCGACTGGCATGTGGACGCCGGCTTTGGCACCGGCTTCGTGAAGGTCACGCCCGCTCACGACCCCAACGACTACGCGATGGGTCAGGCCCACGACCTACCCCAGATCAATATCTTTGACGAAAGCGCTCACGTCGTGGACGGCTACGGCGAGTTCTCCGGCATGAGCCGTGACGAGTGCCGCGAGGCTGTCGTCGCCTGGTTCGAGGAGCACGGCCTTCTCGAGAGGGTCGAGGAGCTCGATCACTCCGTCATGCACTGTTACCGCTGCGATACGGCGCTCGAGCCTTGGCTCTCGGAGCAGTGGTTCGTGGCGGTGGACAGACTCAAGGAACGCGCGACCGAGGTCGTGCGCAACGGTGAGGTCACGTTTCATCCCGCACGTTGGACGGACACCTATCTCACTTGGATGGATGGCCTCAAGGACTGGTGTATCTCGCGGCAGCTCTGGTGGGGTCACCGCATCCCGGTGTTCTACTGCGAGGACTGCGGCTGGCAGGATGCCCTTATGGAGGATATTGACGCCTGCCCCAACTGTGGTGGACACCACGTGCGGCAGGACGAGGACGTGCTCGACACCTGGTTCAGCTCGCAGCTCTGGACCTTCGCCACGCAGGGCTGGCCCGATCACCCCGAGCAGATGTGCGGTCACCATCCCACGAAGGTCCTCGTGACCGCTCGCGACATCATTGCGCTCTGGGTGGCTCGCATGGTGATGAGCTCGCTCTACTTTACGGGGGAGGTGCCGTTCCATGACGTGTACATCTATGCCACGATCCTCGCCAAGGACGGCAGCCGCATGAGCAAGTCCAAGGGCAACGGCGTGGATCCCATGGACCTCATGGAGAGGTACGGCGCAGACGCCATGCGCTACAACCTGCTCACGCTCATCACCACCAACCAGGACGTGAGGTTCGATGCCAACATAGACAAGAAGACCCATGCGCTTATTGACAGCCCCCGCACCGAGCAGGCCAAGGGCTTCGTGACCAAGGTCTGGAACGCGAGTCGATTCGTCCTGATGAACCTCGACGGGTACGTGCCGGGTGCTCCCAAGGCCGAGACGCCCGAGGACGCCTGGATGCTCTCGCGCCTGGCGCGCATCGTGCGCGAGTCCACCGAGGCACTTGAGGCCTATGGCTTTGGTGACTACGCTCGGAACATCCAGTCCTTCTTCTGGAACGAGGTCTGTGACTGGTATATAGAGCTCTGTAAGGGGCGCCTTCTGGACGGCGGGGGAGCCGAGCGCCTGCAGGTCCAGCGCAACCTGGTCTTCGTGCTTGACGTCTCCCTGCGCCTGCTGCATCCCGTGATGCCCTTCGTGACCGAGAAGGTCTGGGATGCGCTTCCGGCATCAGGCTTGGGTCGTGCCGCTGCTGACGGCGAGGGGGATGCCCGTTTCCTCATGCTTGCGGCCTGGCCCGAGCCCGCCGACTTTAAGATGTTTGTGAATGATGTGGCCGAGCATGACTTTGAGCTGGCCAAGAGCCTGGTGTCCGTCGTACGCTCCACGCGTGCACGGTACCGCCTCTCTCCCAAGGAAGAGCTGGACGTGGCTGTGCGTGCCTCTGTCGAGGACTGTGCCGTCCTCGAGGCACAGCACGACTTCATCTGCGGGGTCGGTCGCGTGGGTGCGCTTACGGCGAGCGTGGAACAGCAAAAGCCCGAGGGTGCCGTATCGGTCGTAGACGGGGGCCTTGAGGTCTTCGTGGTCGTGGGTGGCCTTGTGGACCTTGCGGCTGAGGTGGCGCAGCTCAGAAAGGGGCTCGCAAAGGCCGAGGGGGAGCTTGCCGGTGTGACCAAGACGCTTGGCAACGCAGGCTTTGTCGCCAAGGCGGCGCCTGCGATCATCGAAAGGAAGCGAAGCCAGCAGGCGGAGTTGGAGCAGACCGTCGAGCGGCTCAAGGCGCAGATCGCGGATCTGGCGTAAGTGGCCGAGTCACTTGTGCGCCGTGGTGTGCGACGAGGGAGTCCAGAGGAGTCACAGTTTGGTCGAGCGAGGGGTGCGACCATAGACGTCCCGCAGGCAAAGTCGGCGCTGAGAAAGCGCATGAGGGCGCTGAGGGCGTCCCTTCCGGACGCCGGGCGCGCCGCTGCCGACGCCGCGATCGCGAGGGGGGTCTTGGGCCTCTCGGCGTATCGTGCGGCCGATGTCGTCCTCTCCTACCTCTCGATGAGAGACGAGGTGGAGACTCGCGAGATCATCCGTGATGCTTGGGTGAGAAAAAAGGTGGTCGCCCTCCCATACTGCGTACCTCACACGTGCGACCTGCGCTGGTTTCGCGTGGATCGTCTCGACGGTCTGGTGAGGAACCGCTTTGGCGTCGAGGAGCCCGACCCGGTGACGGCCGTGGAGGTCGATTGGCGCCAGGCTGCGGTACCCGTCGCCCTCGTACCCGCCCTGAGCATCGACGATGAGGGCTATCGCTTGGGTTATGGTGCCGGCTTCTACGATCGTTTCCTCGCGGACTTTACCGGCGTCTCGATAGGGCTATGTCGTGCGGCGCAGCGAGTCAAGAGCCTATGTGACCTGGGGGCCGTCGGTGTCTTCGACCGGCCTGTGGACGTCGTGGTGAGTGGCTGATGGGCCAAGGTGGCAGCTGTCATCAGTGGGAAGGGGAGTTCCGCAGATGGGAGACAACATGTCAGACATCAAGATCGCCCGGGAGGCCCGTATGCTTCCTATCGCCAAGGTGGCCGAGAGGGTCGGCCTCGATCCGGCGTGGCTCGAGCCTTACGGAAGCCATAAGGCCAAGCTTGACGTCCGAGCTCTAAGGGACCTGTCTTTCAAGGCCAAGCTCGTCCTCGTCACCGCCATCAATCCCACACCTGCCGGTGAGGGCAAGACCACGACCTCCATAGGTCTCGCAGACGCCATGAACCGCCTTGGGCGCAGGACCATGCTGGCCCTACGTGAGCCGTCTCTTGGCCCCGTCTTCGGCGTCAAGGGCGGGGCGACGGGCGGGGGATATGCCCAGCTTGTCCCCATGGAGGACATCAACCTGCACTTCACGGGTGACCTCCACGCCATCGCTGCCGCCAACAACCTCTGTGCCGCCCTGCTCGACAACCACGTTAAGCAGGGTAACGCCCTCGGCATCGACCCTCGCCGCATCGTCTGGAGGCGGTGCATGGACGTGTGCGATCGCCAGCTCAGGAACGTCGTCGATGGGCTCGGCGGCGTTGCGGACGGCGTGCCCCGACAGGACGGCTTCGACATCACCGCCGCCTCGGAGGTCATGGCCGTCCTCTGCTTGGCCGCCGACCTTATGGACCTCAAGGTCCGCCTCGGTCGCATGGTCATCGCCTACAGCTACGACGGCGAGCCCGTCACCGCCCATGACATCGGGGCCGATGGTGCGATGGCCGTCCTTCTCAAGGACGCCCTCAAGCCCAACCTCGTCCAGACGCTCGAGCACAACCCCGTCCTCGTGCATGGCGGACCCTTCGCCAACATCGCCCACGGCTGCAACTCGCTGATCGCGACGATGACGGCCATGAGGGTTGCCGACTTTGCCGTGACCGAGGCTGGCTTTGGTGCCGACCTTGGTGCCGAGAAGTTCTTGGACATCGCGTGCCGTGCAGCGGACCTTGCCCCCTCGGCGGTCGTGATCGTGGCGACGGTGCGCGCCCTCAAGTACAACGGGGGCGTCGCGAGGGCCGAGCTTGGACGGGAGGATCTCGAGGCCCTTGAGGCGGGCATGCCCAACCTGCTCAGGCACGTCTCCAACATCCGCGACGTCTTTGGCCTTCCCTGCGTCGTTGCCGTCAATGCCTTTCCCACAGACACCAGATCTGAGCTTGACCTTGTGACCGAGAGCTGTCGCAGGCTGGGCGTGAGCGCAGTTCTCTTTGAGGGCTGGGCCAAGGGCGGAGAGGGTGGGGAGACCTTGGCCCGCGAGGTCGTGCGTCTTTGCGAGGAACCTTCGGAGTTGCACCATCCCTACGAGCTTGATGAGGGCATCGAAGGCAAGCTCGACGCTGTGGCGACCAAGGTCTACCGTGCCGACGGCATCGACCTGACGCCGGCGGCCGCAAGGCAGCTGCGTCAGCTCGAGGAGCAGGACTTTGGGGGCCTTCCCGTCTGCGTCGCCAAGACTCCGTACTCATTCTCGGATGACCAGACTAAGCTCGGTGCTCCCAAGGGCTTTCGCATCACGGTGCGTGGGCTTAGGGTCTCGGCTGGTGCGGGCTTCATCGTGGCCTTGACCGGTGACGTTATGACCATGCCCGGCCTTCCTAAGGTTCCGGCAGCGGAGGGGATGGATGTTGCGGCAGACGGGAGTGTCGTCGGCCTGTTTTGAAGTCCGGTCCTAAGGTCGGCGCTGTCGTATTGCGCGTGAGCGCGCACGTCCTCCTCGCCCAGAATGCGCTTTTCCGTGAGGTGACGCCACGTTTGCCCAGGTAAGGAAAAGCGCATTCTACGAAAAGGCGCACTCTGGCCCCGATCCCTCACGGAAAGGCGCACTCTGGCCCCGATCCCTCACGGAAAGGCGCACTCTGGCCCCGATCCCTCACGGAAAGGCGCACTCTGCGGTCCCAGATCGCACAGACTGCGCTTTTCCGTCACATTGCCGCCCGAAAGGCGTGGGGCGCAACCGCCCGACAGGCTGCGGGGCACTATGAAAAATGGCTCAACTGGGCAAATGCGTTCGAGCAACCGCCCGCCAGGCTGCGGGGGGGTTGCGCCAGGGCCGCACATTTCGGTTTGGAGTGTTCGAACGTCTGCCATTGCCGTATGCTGGAGTCTCACAAGAGAGATGTGGCTGAGGGAGAATGACGGATGGTGGTACATGTGACGAAGGCGTTTGCCTCGGACTTCGACGGGACGCTCCTCTTCGATGGGTGGTTCAAGACGGGTCTTCTGGGCACCGGGCGCCTCATTTCTCAGGACGTCGAGGCGATCAGGGCGTTTCGCGACGGCGGTGGCCTTTTTGGCATCTGTGCGGGACGTGCGCTGGCGGGTGTGACGGAGGTTATTGGCGGCGCCTTTGGCCTCGACTTCTGCATCACGGTCAGCGGCGCTCTCGTCGTGGATGGGAAGGGCATGGCTATTGAGTCGCATGTGCTGGCTCGCGATCTGTGCCAGGGCCTCGTGGGCAGGTACGTGACGCCGGGAGTCCTCGCGTACCTGCAAGGGAGGGGCTTCTTCTCCCTCGGTGAGTCGAATGACCCGATGGTCACTCCGATTGCGAGCCTAGATGAGCTGTCCGAGGACGTGCACTCCATCTCTTTCGGCTTCGAGGATGCCGAGTGTGCCGCGCAGTGCGCCGCTTCTATCGAGGAGGAGTACGGAGATGTTGTGAGTGCTTTCCTAAACGTGAGGAGTGTGGACGTGGTGCCGGTGGGCTGCTCGAAGGGTCAGGGCGTGCGTTGCGTGCGTCGCCACTTTGGTGTGGGGGCCATTGGAGGCATCGGCGACAGCTTCAATGACCTGCCGCTTCTGCGTGAGGCGGATGTCGCCTATGCTCTTGATTTCGCTCCCAAGCAGGTACAGGATGAGGCGGACGTCGTGGTTCCTTCCGTCGCCCAGGCTCTCTCTGACCTTGCCGCACGATAGGATCGGGCCGTTAGAGGACGCTACATGTGCGTGCTACCTGCCGATATGCTTGTGCCACTCGGTGACGGCGAATGGCACGTCCATCGTGCACTCGGCGCCGCCGAGTGGCACGACCGAACCCCGTAGACCCGCTGCTCGTACCTCGCACCCTTCTCGAGGGGCGCCTCGAGCGAGGCTGCATGCGACGATGTAACGGTAACCGAAATCAATCAAATGGGACTGCAATGAGCACCCTAGTCCGGGTGTCCGAACACACTAAACTGAGGAGCGGCCTCGCTCTCATTCTTCTCAGCGCCCAGAACGTCACCAAACTTCTCTGAAAGTTACCCGAAGCCTTTCACACATTGCTGTCATACTCGATTTCAACCGAATGATTCAGTGCAACGAATCTCAAGCTCATACCCCAAGCGATACAATCCGCTCCTTCTTGATCCTCGAGACAAGGAAGAAAGAGACAGCGAAAAGGCCCACGCCGATCGCAAGCGAAACAACTACCAGGTAGCCCGGAATCAAGCTTCCAGCCAATTGCACGGAGAGGTTCCAGATCCCCATGTAAGCAAGGATTGGAAATAGTATTCCGAATACATCCATATTCTTAAAATACCAGTATGCGACCGATATCAGGGACAGTAAGCCAAAGCAGAGCATGGGCATCGTTACAAACGTCAGCGCAGCCGACAGGGCTGTGTACCGTATGCTTAGATGATAATACACACTCACGAATCCCGCATTTAGACCTACCGTCAGCAGTAGCAGGACAGTACTGACCAAGACAGCAGCCGCCATCTTAGCAAGCCAGATAGCTGTTTGATCTGCTCCGGAAGCTAGCACGACATGTATCGCCTTGCACTTTCTCTCATCGTAGATATATCTGTTGACCAACGTGTGCCCGACAAAGAGAATCAAGATTACCGACATGTACATAGAGATGCTTCCAAGCTGCACAGCCGTGGTGTCAGGGTCGAGATGTAATTTCATCACCTCCTCCATCGTCATGTATTGCAGAAGATTGGTCATTGCAATGGACATTATCATGACCGTCTTCATCGACCTGAGCGTTTCTAGAAGCTCCTTCTTGAGGAAGGCCTTGAATACAGCCGACCAATTCCTACTCATCTTCAACCACCCTTAGATATCTGCATGCCATGTCTTTCCCCTCGCGCAAGCCGAACCTGTCCAGTGGCTCATCGACCAGAAGCCTGCCCTTTTTGATGATAATGATCCTTGAGGCCAAGTCCTCTATGTCCGCCATGACGTGGGATGTGAGCATCATGGTCATCCCGTACTTCTCCCGACACGCATGTATCACCCGAATGGTCTTTGCCCTGTTCTCGATGTCAATTCCATCAAATGGCTCATCCATGAGCAGCAGCTTGGGATGCAAGGACAGGCTGCGGACGAGAGCCAACTTCCTCTTCATGCCCTTTGAGTATGTGGAGACCCTATGATCGATCTCGTCTCCCATATCAAGTTCTTCCATCAAGTGGAGTGCGGAACTCAATTCCTCTTTCCGCTGAAAGGTATCAAGAAAGAAGGAGAGATTCTCCCGAGCTGTCAGCCTCTCATAGAGGCCATTCTCATCGAAAAGCGATGCTACAGTCCCGTACAAGGCAGTGTACTGCCTCTGTGTGTCAGAGCCGAGGATCTGGATATTGCCAGCTTGGATCTCTATCAGTCCAAGGATGCTCCTTAGGGTCGTTGTTTTCCCAGAGCCGTTCGGGCCAAGGTATGCGAGTACGTCACCTTCGTCGATGGAGAACGTGATGTCACCTAAATTCCCGGAGAGTTATGACATGGTCGGCAGCTTGTAGCCCAGCCTGTCGA
>ERZ773049.1059-NODE-1059-length-16272-cov-30.981748_pt1 | contig 16272 bp, 19 predicted proteins | sample MGYA00580633_ERZ773049 | MGnify/ENA primary metagenome ERZ773049 (study PRJEB29015, sample SAMEA2737991) | human oral metagenome | biome: human oral; feature: human-associated habitat; material: dental | place: China | collected 2066 ... | reverse complement strand
GCGGCAGTACCTAAGAATGAACGACGGCTTAAGCCGTTTTGTTCTAATTTTTCGTCTGACATACGACACTCCTTGGATAAAATCCGGCGGCCGATTTTTTTCAGACGGCCTACCGATGAAAAAATTTCTAAGTCGGGCTGCCGATACAGCCCTCTTTTTTATAAATAACTACTTATCAACACTAATTGCCGATTCTTTTTTAACAAACTGAACAACTTGTTCTTGAGCATTTTTCGTTGCTGCCGCATCGTACTGCTCAGATTTTGCCGCCGCTTGTTTTTGTTTTTTCTTATTCGTTGCCACTACTTGAGGACAACGTGTATCGTGGTGATACATTACCTGGCAATGCAGGCATTGGATACATTCGTTCGGATGAATATCGCCTTCTGGTGCAATGGCCTGAACCGGACATTCATGTGTACAAATCTGACAAGGGTTGCCACACATTTTATAGCGGCGCAGCCAGTCAAACACACGGAAGCGACCCGGCAATGCGATACCCGCACCCAAAGGACACAGATAACGACAGAAGAAACGTTCGATAAACAATCCGGCAATCAGCAAAGCTGCAGCAAACAATACAAACCACCATTCGCGCATAAACTTCAGAATAATTGCGGTTTTGAAAGGTTCAACTTCTGCAAATTTTTCAGCAGTACCCAAATCGTACAGGGAAATAGCCAGCAAACCGAAGAAGATAACGTATTTAATGGCTGTCAGGCGCGTATGCAACAAATGTGGCACAGTAATTTGTTTTACGCCCAGTTTTTTAGCAACACGATTGGTCAACTCCTGCAATGAACCGAAAGGACACAGCCAGCCGCAGAACGTACCCCTGTTCCACAACAGCATGGTCGCCGCTGTAAAGAGCCACAGAATGAACACCAGCGGATCCATTAGGAAAAATTCCCAGTGGAACTCAGTCAAAATTGCGGAGAACAAGGTCAGCGTATTGACAACCGATAATTGTGCTTGCGCATACCAACCAATATAAACCAAGGTAAATGTCAAGAAGCATAGGCGGAAACGGTCATACCATTTTTCGTAACGTACAATCCAGTCTTGGAATAGGAATACCAACAGGAGAATTGTCAAAGCAATACCGACAACAATAATTTGACCTTGTTTGGCTTTCCAAACCTGTTTCCAAAGTTGGTTGGAAACGCCATCATCACCGGCAGTCGCATCTTCGGCAATACCTGTACTTTCAGGGGCTGAAGCTGCAGCTGCAACTTGCTCAACCGGCGCGCTGATTTCAACAGGTGGCGCTTTGGGATCATCGACATAGTAGCCTTTTGGCAATTCGTAATCCAAATCTGCAGTTACGAAAGCTTTATCGTTAACGCTCAACACACGTTGAATCATCAGTTGTAAACGCCATGGCTCGGCAGCATCAAATTCCACACCTTCAGGGATAGTAAACCAAGAAACCTCTTTAAATGCAGGCGCACCTTCCGCTGCCAAAGCAACCACACGCTCATGTTGTGCATCGGTAAAACGGAAGCTGGTATCGCCCTGAATCATTTCGATACGGTCAAAGATACCGCCACGCACATAGCCTGAGCCCTTCCAAGAGTATCGGCCTTCACCGGCAACCATAATTGCCTGTTGACCTGGTTGCAAACGTTTTTGCAGATTATTCCAACCTGCCTCACCTAAAAGGCTTTTACCGATAGAAGGTTGGCTGACCAAAGCGACATATAAATCAACGAATGTATCGTTACCATCACCCTGCTCTGCATGATCTGCAACACCGGCTTTACCGCCTTTTTCAAATAATTTGTTGATATCATCAACAGAAATATGCAGATGACCAACAGCTTTTTGTTCTAACAACGCATTCCAAGACTGAATGTCTTGTTTATCAGGATTCACAGCACGACGGGGACGGGTTTGAACCGCAGGCTCATTTGCAGCCTGCTCACCAGAAGCGGCAGCAGCACCGGCTTGAGTCGCTTTATCAGTACCCAAATGATATTGATGAATAACCGATTTGACAGAACGCTGAATACTGTCGTTAATCACCATCAACGTTACAGTCGCACCACTGATGATATCCGCGGGAGCCACGCCAGGCTGCGGAGGATTTTTAATAAAATTTAAGCCAATATATTTATCAATGAATTTATCGACTCGGGATTGCGGAATACCGATCAGCATAATTGGTTCATGGTGCTCAACCAATTTTGCTCCCGCAATAGTGCCATCATTGGCCAATGCGATCATCGTATCAATCGGCTTACTCGAATAACCGCGCGTATTAACCACGTCAGTCGTGATATAAACCAGACCAAGCTGCTCTTCGCCTTTATATACACGAGCAACCAAAGGCTTACCTTCAGGTTTGCCGTAGCGATCAGCACCAGGAAAAATTTCAGAAGGCTGAATTTTTGCCAAGAAATCAGGCAAGCGCTCCGCGTAAGCAGGCAGGCTTACTATCATCATAGAAAACACAGCAAAAAGCACAAGGATTCGTTTCCAAATGCCACTTAAGCACTTCATTTCAAGACAGGACATGGCTATTCCCGATATATCGATACTCTAAACACTAATATTATATGAATCATCTATCGGCAATAATTTGATTAAAATCAAATTTACAAATCTTAAAACCAAATTCTACATGCTAATAATACTTTAGAACTATAAAAATAAATCTTTTATTAGTAGACATGAAATATAGGAAAATCAACTTAATCCAATGACCATCTTTATATCGTTAACTTATTTATAATAATACTCAAAACAATTCCTGAAATTTCATTTAGCATATATTGAATAAAATATAACCTGACTTGAATTTTCATAGGCCGTCTGAAAACGAATATCGAAGATACTTTAACCTGACCCTGCAATGACAAAATACATTTCTTGCAAAAACAAAAAGAGCCTGTATAAAACAGGCTCTTTTTCAGACTAATCTTAAGTCAGATTAGAATTTGTGACGCAGGCCAACAGTACCAGCAGTTTTCTCGTATTTATTGTCGCCTTTACCTTCTTTCAACCAACCGGCAGACAGCAAGGCAGAAGTGCGTTTAGAGAAGTCGTAGTCGGCACCAACGATAACTTGGTTGTAAACGCTGTTCTCTTGTTTCACGCCTTCTTCTTTAGCTTTGAAACCGTGAGCGTAAGAAACACGAGGAGTTACGTTACCGAAGCGGTAAGCCGCAGTTGCACCAACTTCAACACGTTCGTTTTTCTTAGCATTTGCGACATCTTTTTTGAAGCCTTCGTATTGACCTACAACAGCAACCATCAGGTTGTCAGCATCGTAACCAGCAGTCAGACGGTGTGCTTGGTGATCTTTGTAAGTACCAGCAGTCAAGGTAGTGTTGCCGTTGAATGTATCCAAGTAGCCAGCATCCAAGACAGCATGTTTAGCGAAAGAACCAGCGTAGCGACCGAAGAAGCCAGAGTTTTCGTAGTTCAGACCCAAATCGTAAGATTCACGGCTTTTCACAGCGTGATCGTATTTATCGCTAGGATTAGCATTGTCGCGAGGTTGGTATTGTACGCTTGCGCTGAAACCACCAAACACAGGAGTATCGTAACGTACAGATACTTTGCGACCATCTACACGTTTGATTTTACCCAGTTGCAGAGTGTCTGCGTTAGCATCACTAGACTCCCAAGGGTCGAAGCTGTCGCTGCTTTCGTTCAGAGCAGTATCCAAGTTACCGACACGAACTTTACCGAAACCACCTTCCAAACCCAAGAAAGATTCACGGTTTGCGAAACCAGAGTCACCACCGGCGATAGAAGTTCTTTGTTCAACTTGCCAGATAGCATTCAGGTTGCTACCCAAGTGTTCGTGGCCTTTGAAACCGATACGAGAGCCGAAGTCAGCAATCTCAGTAGCAGTTTTAGAAGAAGTCTTACCCTCTTTTACTTTAGAAACTTCCACGCCAGCTTTGATTTGACCGTACAGAGTTACATCAGCCATAGCTGCAACAGGCAAAGCCGCCAGAGTCAGGGCAATCAGGGATTTTTTCATTGCTGTATTCCTTTTCTATTGTGAAGAAATAACTTAAGCAGACCGGATAATCCGCTTAGGCTTACTTTATCGCTGGAATCAGCGATTCCATGACTGTCACTATAATTGTTCCTCTCTAAAAAAACAAACTTTATTCAACTCCCCCCACTACCGCAGAAACCAAATAAAGGTAGAGACAACCCCAAAAGTAGAAATTTATTATTTAAAATCAATGATCAATTTATTCAAAACCAACTGTGCATTTTTACAACACTTTATTAATTTACACATCAATCACGCTATTTTGTTGCTTTTATACCAACAATCCGCAGTTAGGCCGTCTGAAAATCATTACCTAGAACGCTCATCCACTCGGGCAAAGATAGCTGCGTCACTCCAAACTCATCAGGATAGTCAACACCTGTTAAATACAGACCATCAGACATAAAAGTTGGCGGAGCCTTCAATCTACTTTTGGCATGAAAGACCGACTCAAACTCATCCACACTGATTCTGCCACTACCCACATACACCAAAGCACCCATAATATTGCGCACCATATGATGCAAGAATGCATTTCCATGCAAATCAAGGCACAGATAGCGAGAAGTTCCACTAATCTTTGTACTATATAGTGTCTTTATAGGAGACTTCGCCTGACATTCAGCCGCTCGAAAGCTAGAAAAGTCATGTTCTCCCTCCAATAAGGCAGCAGCCTGCCTCATCAGATTCAAATCTAATTTCAAATGTGTCCACCCTACTCTGCCAACCAATAATGGAGAACGAACCGGTGAAGACTCCAATAAATAACGATAATGGCGACCATAAGCATCAAATCGGGCATGAAAATGAGATGCAACTTTTTGCGCAAGTAACACAGCAACACCATCAGGCAAATGCGCATTGACACCCCGCACCCATGCTTGCTCAGGACGACTTACTGATGTATCAAAATGCACTACCTGGGCAGTTGCATGCACACCTGTATCCGTCCTTCCCGCAACAATAGTATTAATTTGCTCCCCTGCTATTGAAGACAACGCCTGCTCTAAGGCCGTCTGAACAGTTGGCAAATCTCCAGCCTGTTTTTGCCAACCATAAAAACGGCTACCGTCATAAGAGAGGGTCAAAGCCCAACGCTGCATCAGATGCCCTGTTGTATTTGCTTGTTCAGTCATTTCTTATACTTCTTGTAAATTGATATTGTTGCCTACACTCAGGTAACCAATATTAAAAAGGCGTGATCAACACACGCCTCTCATGTATTTCAGACGGCCTTTATCTTCAACCATCATATAAAGCTGAAATCTTACCCAACCAATCATAGACTCAGACAAAATCTTGCTTTTTAATTTACCATAAAAAAGATGCCGTCTGAAACGGCATCTTCATTTGACTGGCACTTATGCGCCAAGTTCTTTCATCAATTTTTGGGCTTTATGCAGAATATCGCCTTCAGCCTCTTCAATCAGCCCTTGCAATGTTTCTCGAGCCGCTTCAGGATCACCGATTTCGATATACATCTTAGCCAAATCATATTTGGCTTCAAGCGGTGCAGTCATGCCGACTGATTCTGAAACAAAGCCTCTTTCACTATTGCTTTTATCGGCAGCCACTGAAACATCTTCAGCTCCCCATTCCAATGCACCTTCTTCAATCACAAACTCAGAAGCAGCTTCTTCTTTCTCTACTTCTTCTTTGATTTCTTGAATTTGCAAGTCTTGATCTTGCTTGACATCGAATGGCAGCACATGGCTGTCTGAAACTTCAGGGGTTTCTACCGTAAACTCGAGTGGCTCTTCATTTCTTGCCTCGGAGACTTTTTTCTCCGTCGCCAAATCAAACTCAGCAAATGTATTTACCTGCTCTTCTTTACGTTCCGGCATAACAACAGATACCGGCTGATACGGATTTTCCGGTTCAGGCTCGTACACGCTTTCTGTTGATTCGATACTATCCCAATCAGCATGGCGGCGTTGCTCTGTCTCAACATCATGCGTTACTGCACCTGAAAGAATACCTGCCTGACTATTATCAATCTTACCCAAATCAAGTTTGACATCATCGATATTGGAAGATTCTTCTACTTCATTGATAACGACATCATCTTCAAAATCGTCTTCAATAAGCAGGCCATCTTGAGTTTTTTCAGACGGCGTTACTTTAGTTGCAGCAACCGCAGCAGCAGCATTTTTCTGTACAACCTTCTCTTCATCCTTACGGCTTACAGGTGCTGCTTCCGACTCGTCTTTACGTTTACCGGCAGCTTTCAACAACAACCAAGCAGCAATAAGGGCTGCACCGCCTGCCAATAACCATTTCCATAAATTGCCGTCTGATTCGCTTTCTGTTTGCTCAGCGACAGAATCAGTGGTTGCAACAGGCTCAGAAGCCACTACATTCTCTTGAGCATCAGAAGCCATAGCTTCTTGACCATCAGATGCAGGAACAGTCGATGCAGCATTTTCATTGACAGCTGCAGATGCTGCTTGTTCTGTTTGTTCAGCCGAAGCTTGTTTCACTTCTTCCTGTTGCCGTGTATTTACGCCAGCATCTTTAACCTGGGCTTCAGTTTGAGCCTCAGGCTGAACAACAGGTTTTTCTGTTTTAGCTTCTGTTGCATTGACGGCTTCATTGCCTTTCTCTGCCGCTGTATTGGTTTTAACAGGAGCAGAAGCAGCCAAGCGTTGCAATTCGCTACGGTTTGGAATATTCAGCACTTTACCTGCCAACATACGGTTGGCATTGTTATCGATAAACACATCCGGGTTGGCATTTACCAAAGCCTGAATGGTTTGATCCAGGGTCATACCTTGCGGACGGATGCTGGACGCGATGGCAATCAGGGTTTCACCCGTACGCACCAAATGCTGTCTGCCTGAACGTGCAGCCGTGTCGTTTTTAGCAGAGGCCGTCTGAACTTGTTTTTTCTCAGCCTTACGCTGTACATCCTTACGCGCTCGAGCTGTCTGATTACCTGCTGCTTTATTGTTTTTAGTTGCAGGCTGTCGGGCATTGCGTGTCGGCTCGGAAGATTGAGATTCAGTGGCCAGACGGATACGAACAGATGCAGCATCTTTAGAATCATATCCGGCCGGATCGATAATAGCGGTGTACTCACGCGATTGCGCGCCAACACCTACTTGGAAAACCAAAACAGGATCTTTGATGGCTTTAGAAGAGCGGATGGTAACGACTGCCTTATCGCCTGATTTGCGTACCGCTGCGCGCAAATTGCCATTTGAAATAGTGGCCTTACCGCCATTAAGCAGAGCCTGAGCTTCCTCGCCAGTTACAGTGATACTGCCTGTAAAAGGCTCACCCAAATGAGATTGAACATTCAAGCCGCCCAAACCTGCAGAGGCACTGAGCGATGTCATTAAAGCGATAGAAGCTGTAATTAATTTAATATTGTGATGTTTTTTCAAAACTGATCCCCTGTTCGGAAATTATGGTACTAACCAATGTGCACGCATTTAACCATATATTTACTAGATATTACGCCATGATATATTTTTAACCCATTCCTGCCAAGCAATAGAGGCTATTCAGCCTAAAATTCCTTAGCAAATCTATTACTTTTGCATGCTTGTGTTTCTTTTTTACAAATTTCGCCAACCCAAAACAAATATTTCATATAAATATGTGCGATATTAAAGTCATGGTAAAACGTGCAAAAAAACACATCTCCCTGTATGATTAGCATTTACTCAATTAGTTTCATCATTAATATATGAAGATTTTGAGCGACTTATTCGCCGTATTCTTATTTTTCATCACATACATCATCACCAAAGACATGATTGCCGCAACAACTGTTGCGGTTATCGTCGGTATTGCCCAAGCTGCGCTGACCTTTTGGAAACACCGCAAGCTGGACACCATGCAATGGGTCAGCCTGATTTTGATTGTCTTTTTTGGCGGTGCAACGATTCTGCTGAAAGACAACCGCTTTATCATGTGGAAACCAACCGTTCTGTTTTGGATCGGCGCGATCGTCATGCTGTTCAGCCACCTGGCCGGTAAAAACGGGCTTAAAGCCGTCATGGGCAAAGAAATGCAGCTCCCTGATTTTGTATGGACACGCCTGACTTATGCATGGATTGGCTTCCTAATTTTTATGGGTGCGGCCAACCTCTTTGTCTTTACGTATTTTCCAGACCAATGGGTCAATTACAAACTGTTCGGCACATTGGGCTTCACAATCATTTTTTCCATCGCACAGGGTATGTATCTGATGCGTTTCCAGTCTAAGGAGGATCAATAATGGAATATTTCATGCTTTTGGCCACTGATGCCGAAGATGTCCACGAAGCACGCATGGCAGCACGCCCTGCTCATTTGGCACGCTTGGAAGAATTAAAAGCGCAAGGCCGTCTGCTGACTGCCGGCCCCAATCCTCTACCAGATAAACCGGAACGTGTTTCCGGCAGCCTGATTGTGGCTCAATTTGAATCTTTGGACGCTGCACAAGAATGGGCAGAACAAGACCCTTACGTTGATGCCGGCGTATACGCAGAAGTATTGATTAAACCTTTTAAAGCCGTGTTCAAATGAGCAATATTCGTCAAATTATCGAGGAACGCCTGCGAACGCTTGAGCCTGAGTTCTTCGATTTTGAAGATGAAAGCCATCTGCATGCCGGCCATGCCGGTAATAAAGGCGGCGGGCATTACGCCATAGTGGTGGTCAGCAACGCATTTGAAAACATTGGCCGCCTCCAGCGGCAACGTATGATTAAGCAGCTTTTACAGGACTTGTTTTCAGACGGCCTGATTCATGCACTCAGTATCAAAGCGGCCACGCCGGACGAATACTTCCATTAAGATTACTGCCCAAACTTTGATTTCCAATCATTAATTTAAATGAGAAATACGATGAAAAAAACCTACTTTGCTTCAGCCTTGATGTTTGCCCTGACTTCCGGCACCCTGTTTGCCCAAACTTTGGTTACCGTCAACGGTCAAGCCATCGACAGTAGCGTTATCGATGACCAAGTTGCTTCCGTACGCGCCAGCAACCCGAACGTTCAAGACACTCCTGAATTGCGTCAAATGCTGACTGAACGCCAAATTATCAGCACTGTTGTTACCCAAGAAGCCAAAAAATTAAAACTGGATCAAAGCGCTGAATTCAAAGCTGCATTGGAGCAAGCGCGTGCCGATGCCGCCAAGCAAGGCGCAGATAAAAAAGCTACATTCAAAACCGAATGGGCAGTTTTCGAAAATGATTTGCTAGGCCAAGCTTTCGCGGCGCATATCGTCCGTCAATATCCTGTTCAAGAAAAAGATGTCAAAGTCGCTTACAACGACTTCAGCAACTTCTACAAAGGTACTCAGGAAGTCCAACTGGGCGAAATCTTAACCGACAGCAGCAGCAATGCCCAAAAAGCCATTGCCGATTTGGATGCGAAAAAAAGCTTTGTTTCGGTATTGAACCAATACTCAATTGACGAAGCGGCCAAAAAAGCTGGCGGCATCCCTAAAGCTTATATTCCGCTTAAAGATTTGCAAGAATCAGCGCCTCCGCTTTACGCTGCTGTCAAAGACCTGAAAAAAGGTGCACACACTAAAACGCCACTGCAAAACGGTAATTTGTACGCCGTTTTCTATGTCAATGACCGTCGTAACGTTACCGTACCTTCTTATGAAGCATCGAAAAACGAGATTGGCAGCGACTTACAGGCAGCCCGTGTTGATGCGGCCATTCAATCATTGCTGAAAAAAGCCAGCATCAAAGTCAACAAATAATATAACGTGCCCGCAGTGATAACGGCGGGCAATAAGGAACTCACATGAACATCAAGCCCAAAACTGCCGTTTTGGCTATCCTCACCCTATCGACCGTCGGCTTGGCAACCGCCAAAGCACCTAAAATCGATCCTGCCCGTATCGACAGCATGGTCGCCGAAGTATTGAGACAAGCCGATCAACATCCCAACCAGACTGCCAAACCCGATGGTCAGGCAATCCGCAAAGATGTGGTTACACGTTTGCAGACTTTGGAAGTTTTGAAAAATGAAGCCATCAAGGCTGGTTTGGATAAAGATGCAGAAGTACAGAATCAGTTTAAAAATGTGGAAGCTGAGTTTTATGCCAACCAATACGCTGCTTATCTAGAACGTCAAACCGCGGTTGACGATGCCGAATTGCGCCGTTTCTACGACCAGCAAACACGCATCATCAAGCTGCAACAAGTCAGCTTTGCTTCAGCCGAAGAAGTCCGCGCAGCGCAAGAACTGCTGCTCAAAGGCTTGTCATTTGAAGAGCTGATGAAACGCTATCCCAACCCCGAACAAGAGTTCGACGGCTTCATCTCTCCGCAGCAGCTTTCGCCTCAACTGGCTACCGCTTTTGCCGACATGAACCGAGGTGATGTAACGCATGAGCCGATTCAGATGGGAAACCGTTTTTATCTGTTTAAACTCAGCGCCGTAGAGCGTAATCCTAATGCCGAACCTTTCGAACTGGTACGCAATCAGCTTATCCAAGCTGTCAAACGACAAAAAGTCGAGAATCAGATCGAACGTATCTTGAAAGAAAACGGCATTAATCAGTAAATGGATTTCATAGTTTCAGGCCGTCTGAAACTATATTTGACCTCAGAGGGCGTATCTTACGCCCTTTTTTACCAACTTCTTTTATTCAAAAACATCATGCGCGCTGTTATCCAAAAAGTTACCCAAGCCAAAGTTGACGTTTTGTCCGAAAACTCCTGTGAAACCTGCGGCGAAATCAACAACGGATTTATGATATTGCTCGGCGTTACCCACTCCGATACAGAAGCGGACGCCAAATACATTGCGGATAAAACCGCCAATCTGCGTATCTTTGAAGACGAAAACGGCAAATTAAATTTATCGCTCAAAGATGTCGGCGGCTCGATATTACTGGTTTCCCAGTTTACCCTTTACGCCGATGCGCGCAGCGGCCGCCGCCCTTCTTTCTCCAATGCTGCGCCCGCAGAACAAGCGGATAAACTTTATCAATACACCACACAACTTCTACGCGAACATGGATTGACTGTCGAAACCGGCAGATTCCAAACCCATATGCAGGTCTCCCTTTGCAATGACGGGCCGGTTACCTTATTGCTTGATTCGCAAAAAACATTCTAAATTCCATCAAAAAAGGCCGTCTGAAATATTTCAGACGGCCTTTCCATTTCTGATCATTACTCAATCAAGCCTTGCGCTTTCACCCAGTTCACAATATCTGCCTCAACGGCTTCAGGCGAACCCGGATTGTCGATTTTGACACCGTACTCATCAGCACCCAGCTCTTCCAAAATTTCCAGCTGAGAATCCAGCATTCCGGCTTTCATATAATGCCCCTGACGCGACAGCATACGCTCAAGATTGATTGCTTGAGGCGGGGTCAGATGGATAAAAGCCACCTTCCCTTCTGCACCACGCAGAATATCGCGGTATTGGCGTTTGAGTGCGGAACAAGTAACAATGGAATATTTTTCCCCATTTTTTGCCTGCTCCGTCATCCAGTCACGCAAATTGCCCAGCCATGGGTAAGGTCGAAATTTTTAGTCACATCAAAAGAATTTGGGGCTGTAGCGTTTTTGTACGATTCCCCAAACATCCATCATACTTTTTCTTAAAAACTGAAGTGCCATGATACAAAGGCCGTCTGAAAAATTCTTCAGACGGCCTTAATTCTTAAACTTCTGCCGGTGGTTACGGTGTATCTTCATCTTCCTGCTGCGTTTTCACTTTGGCAAAGCGGCTGAACCAAATGCCTGCTTCGTAGAGCAGAATCAGCGGAACAGCAAGCAGGGTTTGAGAAATTACGTCAGGCGGCGTGATGATTGCGGCCACGACAAACGCACCGACAATCACATACGGACGCGCATTCTTAAGCTGTGCAGTCGAAACAATGCCCATTTTTGCAAGCAACACCACAACGACGGGAACTTCAAACGTCGTACCGAATGCCACAAACATGCCCAAAATAAAGGACAGGTATTTGTCGATATCGGTCGCCATATTGACGCCGACAGGGGTTACACCGGCCAAGAATTTGAAAATAACGGGAAACACCAAAAAATAGGCAAACGCCATACCGACGAAGAAAAGCGTCACGCTGGACAACACCAGCGGCGTAATCAAACGTTTTTCGTTTTGGTATAAGGCAGGAGCGACAAACGCCCAAACTTGATACAGCGTGTGCGGCAACGACAGTAGAAATGCCGCCATCAGAGTAACCTTGACCGGCACAAAAAACGGCGCGATCACATCGGTTGCAATCATGCTGGTATCTTTAGGCAGATTGGCCATCAATGGTTCAGCAACAAAGGTATAGAGCTGCTGGGCAAACGGCATCATACCCAAAAAGCAGACGACGATACCGATGACGATCCACATCATGCGGCGGCGCAGCTCAAGAAGATGCTCGATAAGCGGTTGGACGGGCTGTTCGTGTTGAGGTTCGGACACCGGTTGACTCACTTTTTACTTACGGACGCGCAGTTTGGGCTTGGCGTGGAATTTCGGGCGCATATCGCGTTTGCGGCTCATCGCCTGCTTACGCAAAGAAGTCGTATGCAGCGGAGGAACATCGGCAACAGGGGATTCGATATAGCTGACTTCTACCGCCGGAGCAGGTGCAGGTGAAACTGAAGCCGTCAAATACTCACGCCAAGCGCGGTCTTGCTCGGACTCGGCATTTTCAGCCTCGACAAGCTCTTGGGTCTGTACTGCCCCACTCTGCTTAGAAGCCTGGATTGCACTTTCGTTCTCAGTGCTGTTTGAAGCCAGATCAGGCAAAGGATTGCCCAACTCGTCCACTCCAAAATCGGCAGGCGTTTTTTGTTCGGGCAGGCGTTCCCACGGCTTGAGGCCGTCTGAAATATCGCTCAGATTTTTTTGTGCATCGTTGCCCAAGTCTTTGATACCGTCGCGAAACTCAGATGCAGCGGTTTCAAATTCCTGCTTCACCTTGCGCAATTCGTCCAACTCAGCCTGAGTGTTGAGTTCCTGCTTGACGTTATTGACGAATCCTTGCAATTTGCCGACCAAACGCCCGGCCGTGCGCGCGGCTTGCGGCAGACGTTCGGGGCCAAGCACTATCAGGGCGACAACGCCAACCAGCAGCAATTCGCCCAAACCAAAATCAAACATGGATTATGCTTTGTCTTCGTCTTTTTTGTGTTCGATGACTTCGTCTTTTTTGGCATCTTTGCCATCTGTACCTTCGTTCAGGCCTTGTTTGAAGTCATGTACTGCACCGCCGAGGTCTTTGCCGACGTTGCGCAATTTTTTGGTACCGAATACCAAAACGACGATAATCAGTACGATAATCCAGTGCCAGAGAGAGAAGCTACCCATGATAAATCCTTGAATTTGTTAAAAATAGATAATAATTATGCAGGCGTACCCATGATATGGATATGCAGGTGGAAGACTTCTTGTCCGCCGCCTTTGCCTGTGTTGATCAGGGTTTTGAAACCGTCGGTCAAACCTGCCTCATGGGCGATTTGAGGAACTTTCAACATCATTTTGCCCAACAGGGTTTGATGTTCGGCGGTTGCGTGTGCCAGTGAATCGAAGTGCACTTTCGGAATCAGCAGCAGATGCACCGGCGCGGCAGGACGGATGTCTTTGAAACAAAGCATCTCATCGTCTTCGTAAACGGTTTGTGCCGGAATATCTTTGGTTGCGATTTTGCAAAAAATACAATTATCCATAATGGCTCCAATGGCCGTCTGAAAACAGGCGTGACGGGTTTCGACCAAAAAAGGGAAATCGTTTTTGCCCCAAGAGACGGATTCTGAAACAGGTCAAATACGGGATTGTAATATAAATTCAAGATTCTTTGCGAGAAGCTTTTTCCACTAATCCCGACAAACCTTGACGGCGCGCAAGCTCGTTGACCACATCTTCAGCGCGCAATCCGTGATGCGCCAATAAAACCATGGTATGAAACCACAAATCCGCCACTTCGTAAACCAAATGTTCGCCACCGCCATCTTTAGAGGCCATCAAGGTTTCACCCGCTTCCTCGATAACTTTTTTCAGAATCTTGTCTTCGCCTTTGTGCAGCAGTTGAGCAACGTAAGAAGCATCCGGATCGCCGCCTTTGCGCGAATCGATGACGTTTTGAATTTCGGTAAGGATAGTATCGGTCATGGTCGGTTTCTCTTATTTTCTTTCAGACGGCCTTAAGGATGTTTATGTCCGTAAATCGCCTCTTCGTCTTTCAACACAGCATCGACTGTCTGCCATGCTCCGTCTTGCCAAACTTTGTAAAAACAGCTTTCGCGCCCAGTATGGCAGGCAATGCCGCCGTTTTGTTCAATTAGCATGACCACCGCGTCGCCATCGCAATCCAGACGCAATTCATGTACTTTTTGCGTATGTCCGGACTCTTCTCCCTTCATCCATTGTTTTTGGCGGGAACGGCTGTAATAGTGGGCAAAACCGGTTTCTACAGTTTTTTGCAGGGCCTCGACGTTCATCCAGGCAACCATCAGCACACGGCGTGTCTGCCAATCTTGGGCAATCGCGCAAACCAAACCTTTTTCATCAAATTTTACGGCATTCAGCAGCGTTTCGTTTATGTTCGACATTCGCGTTTTTCTCCCATATTTTCAGACGGCCTTTGGATAGCAATCACAAACGCACTTCGATTCCTGCTTCACGCATGGCCAGTTTCGCTTCGCGGATACTCGCTTCGCCAAAGTGGAAAATACTGGCGGCCAATACCGCATCTGCCTTCCCGTCCTTAATGCCGTCCACCAAGTGTTGAACTGAACCAACACCACCGGAAGCAATGACCGGAATATCGACCGCTTCGCTGACCGCACGTGTCAAAGGCAGGTTGAAACCTTGCTTGGTACCATCCCGGTCCATACTGGTCAGCAAAATCTCGCCCGCACCGCGCCGCTGCATTTCGACAGCCCATTCCACAGCGTCCAAACTGGTCGGATTACGTCCGCCATGGGTAAAAATTTCCCAACGAGTGTTTTCGGGGTTGACCGTTTTGGCATCGACGGCTACAACAATCGCTTGCGAACCAAAAAAACCGGCTGCTTCGTTTACCAAATCAGGATTGGTTACAGCGGCCGTATTGATGCTGGCCTTATCGGCACCGGCATTAAGCAGACGACGGATATCAGCAACCGTACGCACGCCGCCGCCGACCGTCAATGGAATAAAAACTTGTGAAGCGACTGCCTCAATAACGTGCAAAATAGTGTCGCGATTGTCGCTGGAAGCAGTAATATCCAAAAAGGTCAACTCATCCGCGCCTTCATCGTTGTAGCGTTTGGCAACGTCAACCGGATTACCTGCATCGCGCAAACCCAAAAAGTTGACACCTTTTACCACGCGACCGTCTTTTACATCCAGACAAGGAATTATTCGTTTTGACAATGCCATACTCAATACCTCTTATCCGTTATCAGGCCGTCTGAAACCGTCAGGCCAAAAATTTGCTCAACCAATCCGGCAAATGTTGCAACAGCTGAAAATAACCAATCCCCGCTATCATTGCCAAAATGCAGGAGATGATGAAATTGCTGTCGATGCGGCCGACAATGAAAAAAATCAAACCGGCAAATGCCCACACTATCCCATTGAAAATCATCCAATAGGTATCAATAATCGGCAAATCAAACGCCGTCAGCTGTCGCAGTATCACTGCAATCAGTGTAAACCACAAACTTTCGCTTAGCGGATACACTTCGCGATCGGATGACCAGATAATCCAAAAACCCAAAACAAACGCTTCAAGCATACCAATCCCTTAATAAAATAAGATATTGAGTGAGTTGTTTTTTATAATTATTTCAGACAGATTTTAAGTCTAAGGACTTTGCAAAATGCCGCTTTTGAAGGTATTTTCAGCTATACGCCAACTCCTGCGCTGTTACACCTTGCAAAGCCCTAATCTGCATAATTAAACGCACTTAGGTCAAGCCAAAGAATCGGCCAGTTTTTGAGCCTGTGCGAAATCAATACTTCCCTCATAAATTGCGCGGCCGGTAATCGCACCGCTCACACCCTCTTTTTCAACGGCACACAATGCGTGGATATCGTCCAAATTCGTCAAGCCGCCGGAAGCGATAATCGGGATATTCACTGATTGGGCCAATTTGACGGTAGCTTCGATATTCACGCCGCTCATCATGCCGTCGCGACCAATATCAGTATAAATAATGCTGTTGACCCCATCGTCTTCAAAACGCTTGGCCAAATCGACGACATGATGCTCCGTTACCGTTGCCCAACCGTCTATCGCCACCATACCGTCTTTGGCATCCAAGCCGACGATAATCTGCCCCGGAAA
>ERZ773049.1058-NODE-1058-length-16274-cov-4.626796_pt1 | contig 16274 bp, 13 predicted proteins | sample MGYA00580633_ERZ773049 | MGnify/ENA primary metagenome ERZ773049 (study PRJEB29015, sample SAMEA2737991) | human oral metagenome | biome: human oral; feature: human-associated habitat; material: dental | place: China | collected 2066 ... | reverse complement strand
CTGATGAGCCAACTGGTAACCTCGATAGCCGTTCGAGCCATATCATCATGGAAGAACTGGCTCAACTACACCGCCGGGGTAATACCATCATTATGGTGACGCACAACCCGAACCTCACGAGCTATGCTAGCCGCGTGATTAAGATGCTTGATGGGCAGATTGCCAGTGATGAGCAGATGCGCACCACTGCTGCCACGCCAACACCAGTGGCTCGCAAGCCACGGGTTCGCCGAGCGGCACCTGCTGGCAAGACTACACCGACGATTGCGCACGGCTCGGCATCGGCTGCTCAGCCAGCTGTACCCGTCAAGGCAATTGCTCGCGGTCGTCCCGCCAAGGCTACGGCACCAGCAACGACAGCGCCAACAGTGGTCGACTACGAAGATCCGCACACCCAAGATGGCCCAACTATTGAGCCTATGCCAGTTGCCCCACCAGAGGTGCCGCCAGCCTTGCCGGCCGCGCCGCAGGCTCCGTCGGTAGCGCAGCCTGCTCTGGCACACTCTGCTGCGCCGGCTCATACAACCTCAGTTACCCCGGCTCAGTCTACACCAGCTTTGCCAGCGCAACCTACCCCAGCTCAATCCCAACCAGCTGCACCACAGCCAGCCAACCAACCTGCAGCACCAGTGGCCCATACTGCAGCTCAGCCATCATCTACGTCGTCTGCTGTATCGGTCGCTCAGCCAGTTGTGGCTACACCGGCTCAGCAGCCCGCTACACCATCGTCTGCTCACCAATCTAGTACAAAGGAGCCCCAGGCATGATAATCATTGACCATTTCGAAAATGCAAGCAGCAGCTTCCGGCGCAACCGCGGCCGTAATTTGCTGGCGACGCTGGGTGTGGCAATTGGCGTGGGTAGCATCGTGGCGATCTTGGCGCTGAGTGGTGGCCTGCATAATATTATTTCTCAACAGGTGTCTGAGCTTAATAACAACCTCATTGTCGTGCGCCCTGGTGTACAAGATAAGAGTTTCTCGTCACTGGCGAGCTCGGTCGCGCAGTATAATTACAATACCAGCACCATCACCGAGTCCGACGTTGAGGCGGTACGCAAGATGCCACATATCCGTGCTGTAGCACCAATGATGACTTCTGAGAACAAGCTCAAGGGCGATGGTCGAGAAGCTAATGCGACTGTTGTGGCGACCTCGCCAGATCTTGCTATTACGAGCCAGCTCGCACTGCGCGATGGCGATTTCCTTGAGGGTGGCACACACGACGCCAAGCCAGCGGTGCTTGGCCCAAAGCTATCGGTGCAGCTGTTTGGTACAGAGCAGTCAATTAGTCAAACTTTCAAGATTCGTGGTAAAGAATTCATCGTCGTCGGGATATTGCGCGGTGTAGAAAAACCGCTGAATTATAACAATGTCGATTTCGACAACGCGGCTATTATCACCACTGAGGCAGGTAAGAAAATTCACAATGGCCATACACAGATTCAGCAGATCAACATCCAGGCTGATGCATCGCAGCAGGTCGGGCAGATTGCTCAGCAAGTTAAGGATAAGATTAAGCAAAATCACCAAGGGGAAGAAGACTTTACTGTGGCAACGGGCGATGCGATCAGCCAACCAACCAATCGGCTCTTCACAGCACTAACCCAGGTGTTGACGCTGATTGCAGCCATCTCGCTGGTGGTTGGTGGCATTGGTATCATGAACATCATGCTGGTGAGTGTGGTAGAGCGCACGCGCGAGGTGGGTATCCGCAAGGCAGTCGGTGCGACTGATGGCAATATCATCACCCAGTTTGTTATCGAGGCGCTGGCGATTAGCTTGCTTGGTGGTATCTTGGGCTACATCCTGGGATACATAGTGGCGCTGAGTTTTAGCATCTGGCTGTCCTTCCCGCCAGCACTGGAGTGGCAGACAGCGGTGATGGCAATTGGCCTCGCATTAGCGGTTGGCCTTACCTTCGGTCTCTATCCAGCTATTCGTGCTGCGCGCAAGAACACGATCGAGTCGCTACGGCAGTACCACTAATCGGCATAGTTATGTTGACACAGAACCCGCCTGAAATGTGGCGGGTTTTTACTTAGCTTTCTATCCTACTCTACTCTAAATATAGAGTTTTGCGAGTATGAACCTTGACATTTCAAGACATACCGCCCTTCCCCTGCTTCACGCCATTCAACACACCAAGGTAGCAGCTAGCAAATTCTGCTAGAATCATGCCGTGCAGTACCTGCTCTACCTTTGTCTCGCCAGCAAGCAAGATAGACTTCGCGTGGGGGCGGCGGCCACTGAGGCGGCGATCGAGCATCGCCATGCGCTGCTGGGTAGCGGCGTCATTTTCGCTCGCGAGGTCGAAAAGCGCAAACGGTTTATCCACCGGATGGCTCAGCCAGCCGTGAGCACCAGCGTGCTTTGCCTCGATAAAGGTGGTAGAAAAGGCCACATTGTGCGCCCGCTCCTGCCAGCACCACTGCCACCACTGGGCGACTGGCGCGAGCGCCCCACTGCCGCAAAAAACCGCCGTCTTGCCTGCTGCTTGGCGTGCAATCTGCTTAGCGAGGTTACGAGCGGTCGGCACGGTAGCGCCCCACTGCTGCAGTGTGTCGCTCGCATGGGCTGCGCTATGGGCTATAGCATCCACTACATTACCATCCAGCAGGTGGTAAGCTACCAGTAACCTACCAAGCGTCGTGAGAATGCGCTGCCGCTCCACCTGCCCTTCCCTATTAGTAATTGGCATAATAGTAGTTGCAGGATATACTGCAGCATACTCAGCCGCGGTAGTATCATGAGTGAGCAAAACGGCCGGAGCGGCATGCTGCTGTGTATAGCGCAGTATATTCTTCACCTGGTCAGGCAAGATGCCAGCCTCGATAATAATCACCAAGCTGTGCGCGTCCACAAATGCGGGCATTGCCGCTGCCTCGCGGCACAGTACAGGCACAGCCATGTGAGGCTGCACGAGCTGCTGAGCGACGCAAGAAAGAACCGCCCCACCATTCGTTGCTATAATAACAACATTATAAATATCATGCTGGGGTGATATGTGTGAGAGCTGATTTGATACCTCTGTTGGCAGCGTTGTTTGTTTCCATAATGTTGCAACGTGATGCAGAGTGGCCTCGGCACCGCGTTGACGCAATATGGTCTGGTCATCAAGCATGATCGTCTCCTTCTGCTTGCAAGAATATACCCTCCCATGATACATTAATTAGCAGAGAATCATAAGCATATTTGGAGACAGGTGGGAACCATGAATATCAGCACTACATCACAATCAATTACCGACGATCAAGAGCTTGCCAAGGTGCTAGCTGGGATCGGCCCACAGGTGGGCACAGCAGCGTCGCAGCGGTCGCAGGCGATGATGTCGGGGCAAGGTGCTGGCCGTTCGTCACTCTCGGGTATGTCGGGTAATATGGGCTCATCAGTGCCAGTTATGTCCTCACAGCAGCAATCTTCTCAGCCTGCCCCCAGTGGTGAGGCGCTCAATGGCGTGAAGCAATCGGCCATCAAAGAGCTGCGCCCACTGGTGGATAAACTCAACGTTAGCCCAGATGAGAAGTTCGATACCTATCTGCTTTTGATCCGCTCGACGGACGACAAGAGTTTGATCGACCCAGCGTACCAAATCGCTAAATCTATTCGCGATGAAACTCGCCGCGCCCAAGCACTGCTCGACATCATCAAAGAGATTGACTATTTGTCGCAGCGGTAACGACTCGTACAATAAGAATAGGCATTATCACCACTGATGTGGTGATATGTTTTATTGACAATTTATCTAAATTATGTATAATACGGAACTATGAGAACTGCAGAAGCACTCGATACAAGAACTATCACTGCGCCTACCCAAGAGACAGAGCAAGCGCAGCCAAGACAAGCCACGCCAAATACCTTGCGTGGACAGTTTGTGAAAGTAGCGAGTGATATTATAAAGACGCCAGAATATACTAAATACAAAGAAATGGCGAGAAACCCGAATGTACGCCAAGTAATTAGCGAACGAGAACTAAAAATGAGGAAAACGCAGGCAATCGGCAATGCAGCACTCCGTTTGGCTGAGACGTATCCGGAAGAAAAGTATAAGCAGCGAGATATAGCCACACTCATGAGTGTGTATCCGGGCTGGGTGATAGCAGAGCAGCGGAAGAAAGCGGAAGAAAATAGCCATTCTGATAATAGGGTATATAACAAATACAGCAGGCAAAAAAGACAAGAAAACACCGAGCGGTTTACTGAATTTAATCATGCACTGCGCGAAGTGATTGATGACTGGGGTGCGACGACATCTCTCCAGGAGTTGATCCACAGTATGTATATGATCCATCCGGATCGGGCGCAGCTAGACAAGCCAGAGAACCTTGAGAAGAAAAAGAAATTCTATAAAGCTATGACGGCAACAGTGCGTGGTATTCGCAACGAAATAGCCTTTGAACATGTCTTGATTCGAGCTGGTGTTGATTTTGAACCAGCGACTGCTGAGGAAGATGCGCGTGGTGTTGATTATTATATCAATGACAAACCAGTTGATGTAAAGGCATCCATCTTCGCGGCGCAGGAGGCGTTGCAAAAGATAGCAGAGCGTGGCCGCAGTAGTGAAAAAATTATCTTCTACCCAGGCATCTCGGATAGTGACTTTGATGGCAAGCTGACACTTCCACAAGCGAACCCAGATAGAGTCGCTGAGCTGCAGCCAAAGATTATACGCCGTATGCGATCAGCTGGTATTATTTAAGGTCGAGACTATGCGATTAACAGATGAACCACATGAGGATAAACAAGGCGCTATGACGCACGATCATAATAAAACTAGTCCAGAGCAGTACGCTCAGCTGGCGGGACACTCGATACTGACTGGCAAAGTAATAGAATTGCCAACTCCTCTATCTCTATCTCCCCAGATGGGGCAATGTGCTGTGGCACTTGCTGAACTTGGCAATGATCACACAATGCAGGTGACAATAACATCTCACATTGCTGATGATGAACAACCAGGGTTGTCTCGAGCAGCGGGCTATACCCCAGATGGGGACTTCGTCGAGATTACAATTGATAATAACAGTGGCACTGTTGTGACAGATATCAAGCACGATTCCACTGGTGATTTTGGTGATGATAGCTTGATCCCACCAGAAGACTAATCTGAACTGTCTAGTGGCGAGAAAACCATTCTTGTATATGACGCAGCAGATTAAAATGGAGGTGGCTGATTATTGACCAGTATAGTAGATTAGCTATAATAACAAACACAACTATGACAAAGACACGCCACCATAAGCTACATCATACACATAAACCCAAACGCTATGATGTTGATACATTACCATCGCTTATATCACCGAGCCAGTGGTCGACGTCTTCTTCGGATATCAAGCAGCAGATCGTTACTGTTGATGCAGCTCTGAAGAGCCAAAAGCCACACCTCGCTTACCTCGTAGAACAGCAAAGACATAACTGGAGTGAGAAAAAACGTCGCCAGCGACGCTCGGTTGCCCTGGGAGAGAGTGCTGTGACGCTTGTGCAGCACTATGCGAGCAAAGAACAGTGGTCGCATGTCGATATGGCGCGGCTGCTCGCAGCGTATCCTGGCTGGGTGGAGGCGACCGAACAAGATGATACGGCGCTAACTCGGCAAGAAAAGAAGCAGCGGATCAAGAAGCTCACGCACTTTAACCATGCCCTGCGCGATGTGATAGACAACGCCACCCACGCCTGCGAGACATGGAAGTCAATACCGTCTGTGTCGGATATAGTCAACGGCTTAGAAGCAGTGTGTCCAGGCAAGAAGCATGCTCAAAACAAGCAAGATCGAATAGGTATGTTGTATGCGACAGTAGCGGGCATTCGCAACGAAGTGCTCTTTATGCGGGTGCTGGATGAAGCGGGTATTGCCTATGAGCCAGGCACAGCCAACCAGGATATGCGCGGGATAGACATGATAGTGAATGGTAAGCTTATCGATCTCAAGTCGTCTGAACACTATGTGTATGAGGCCCAGGAGGATGCAGCTGAGCATGGCGATGACAGACGAATCTTTTTCTTCCCTGGTGTGGAGGGGCATGAATATCGCAATAAACTAATGCTGCCGAAGGAAAAAATTATCCGGGTTATGCCACGGGTGGTAGCCCGCATGTATAGCCATGGCATTCTAGATAAGCCAACACAACAGAGGTAGATTCCACCACAGACATGCGACCATAACAGAGGTAAAGGAGGTGCATTGCTATATGCCACACGAAATACCACGGCAGCCGTCAAATGAAGACTACGAGAGGCACTCAGTACTCAAAGAGTCAATTTCTCGATCGATTTTTGAAAGAAGGCCATGGCCCTATAGTGGGGCTGAGAATGAGACGAGGCTGCTTTCTATCCAGTGGATGTCGCTACAGTGTGCTGAGGATGGCTGGGTAGCAATTGGTCTGACCACTGATGGGCGCTATGTAAGAGTAAATATCAGCAATAATACAGAAGATGTGATACTTGAAGTAGAGGCCAAACAAGCTGATGGAGAGACAGACATTTCATAGAGCAGTCAGAGCAGGTATCCGCAGGGTAAAAAACACTAGCTTAGCTTGCCCGATGCACGCTTGCTGTGGCGCGAAGTTGGCTTTTTCTTGCGCTTGGCTTTGTCTTTGGCTTTGGGTCGAGGTTTGCTAGCGTCTTTTGTGCGCTTGCTCTTGCCTCGTGCTGGCTTCTTCTTCGATGCTTGCCGCTCGTGGATAGCATTTCTCACCTCTGTTATTTCGTCCCAGGGGTGGGTGCCGTCGGCGCGCTCGATGGTTTTTTCGTGGCCTTTGCCGAGGAAGACGACGGTGTCGCGGGCGGTGCGGGCACGGCGGACGGCAAAGCGAATAGCCTCGGCGCGGTCGTGGATGAGAAAGAGGTCGGTATCTTGGGTTTTGCCAGCGGCTTCTGCGCCTTTGGCAATTTGGCTAAGGATGTGCTGCCCGTCTGCATCGCGATCGTCTTCTTCGGTGAGGATGAGCTCGTCGGCAATTCGCCCTGCGATCTTGCCCTGAATCGCTCGCTTGGACTCATCGCGCCGGCCAGCTGAGCCAAACAAGACGATCAGCTTGCCTTTAGTGCTGGCTCGCACACTGCCCAGCAGCCGCTCGAAGGCGTCGGGTGTGTGGGCAAAATCAACAATAGCGGAGAATGGCTGCCCAGCATCGACCACTGTCATACGGCCCTCCACCCCGGTGAGTGCAGCCAGGCCCTGCTCGATCTGTGCCCGGCTGAGGCCTACCTCGTGCCCCACTGCTACTGCGGCTAGGCTGTTGGCAATGTTGAACTCGCCCGGCATGTTGATGGTGATGTGATGCATCTGCCCCATGAGCCATACATCGTAGCGGCTGCCCGAGGCGGTTTGGGTGATGTTCGTAGCGCGAATGTCGCCGCCTGCAATGCCATAGCACAGGCTGCGCGGCACGGCTTGCTCGAAGACCGCCGCCGATGGGTCATCCGCATTGATAATGCCAACCCGCCGCGCGAGCTTGAAGAGACGTATCTTGGCGGTGCGGTAGCGCTCGAATGTCTTGTGATAATCCAGATGCTCGTGCGTGACGTTGGTCATGACGGCAATGTCGATCGGGACGCCAAAGATGCGGTGCTGCGCCAACGCATGGCTCGTCACCTCTAGTACTACCCACTGCACATTACGCCGTCGAAACTCCGCCAAACGCTGCTGCAACAGGGGTGCAGATACGGTAGTCATGTGCTCGGTTTGCGATGTGATATCATCGTTCACTCCATATGCCACTGTCGTCATTAGGCCGACGTTGTAGCCTGCTTCGACCAGCATGCGGTGGATCATAAAGCACGTCGTGGTCTTGCCGTTCGTCCCTGTTACGCCAATGACGTGCATGCCCTGGGCTGGGAAGCCTTGGTTGGCTGCTGCTATAGTGGCTTCAAGCAGCCGATAGCCTGGCTCTAGCGCCGCCAGCACGCTGGGTGGGAGAGTATTCTTGAGTGTTTGTTTTAGAGAAGAAGATGCCATGGCACATATTATACCACTTTTGGTAGTATTTAAAACCATGAGAGGCATGATTTTTTGAGCAAGTAAATATGCTAAGATGAGGGCTGTAAAACACTCGCTTCCAGACCATTATAAAGGTGAATATCTCTCTAATATTCATCGTGTGCGCCTGGGCTAAGATTGATTATTGCGATTGACCCACACGCCATCGGATGAAGGGATTGGCTGGTGGAGCTAACACTGCAAAAGTGAGATTATACGTATTTTCTACACCATTTTTATTTTGGAGTAAGTTTTCTGCGTTGTGTACCCTCCTTTGCTATAATAACCCTATGAAGATTCTTGGGATTGAGAGCAGCTGCGACGAGACGGCGGCTGCGGTGGTGGCCGATGGGCGGCGCCTGCTGAGTAGTGTCGTGCACTCGCAGATAGATATTCATGCCCAGTATGGCGGCGTGGTGCCAGAAGTAGCGGCGCGGAGCCATATTGAGATGATTACCCCGGTGATTGACCGCGCCTTGGTCGAGGCAGCGTGCAGCTGGGATGAGATTGATGGCATTGCGGTGACGTATGCGCCTGGGCTGGTAGGGTCACTATTGGTCGGGACACTGGCGGCGCGGACGTTGGCACTTGTGCACGAGAAGCCGCTCTACGCGATTCATCATGTGGAGGCGCACGTCTATGCCAACTTTGTGGTGGAAGATGGTCGGCCAAAGCCCGAGCCAGCTTTAGCGCTACCCGCTGCACAGCCGAGCTTCCCTATGCTGGCGCTCATCGTCTCTGGTGGGCATAGTCAGTTGGTGCTGTTTCGGGCGCATGGCGACTATACACTACTTGGTCAAACACAGGATGATGCTGTGGGTGAAGCCTTCGACAAGGTAGCAAAGATCATTGGTTTGCCCTACCCTGGCGGCCCGGCCATTGCTGCTGCCGCTACGCACGGTGACCCGCAGCGTTACGTGTTACCCAAGGCGCGGATGCATGGCCAGTACGATTTCTCCTTCTCGGGCCTCAAGACGGCCGTGCTGCGCCGAATGCAAGCCGAGGTGGGCAAAGATACCTCTTTTCCTTCGCACGAGCTCCCAGCGCTTGTCACGCCGCAGCAGCGCCATGATATGGCGGCGAGCTTCCAGCGTGTAGCGGTAGAGACATTGGTCGATAAAACGGTGCTGGCGTATGAGCACTATGCGCCGCGTTCCGTCGTGATTGCTGGCGGTGTGGCGGCCAACCAAGAACTCCGCCGCCAGCTGCGCACCGCCCTGCCCTGCTCTATTAGCTACGCACCAATGGCCTTTTGCACAGACAATGCAGTGATGATCGCCGCTCTCGGCTACTACTACGCTCAGGCTGGCCACACAGTCGATCCATACCTGCTCGAAGTGCAGCCGAGTTTGTCGATGCGCGAAGCAGTGTGGGCTGATAATTAGCCTTCTTTTGCGCGAATCTGCTTGGCTAGCGCTGTGGCAGCTACAACAGTTTCATCGAGTGTGTGATAAATCGGGAGCTCTGGCTGTTCGAGGTGTGCTTGTGTTTCGATATCAAATGGTCGGTCGAAACTTTCGTCAATGCCAAGCACGATGGGCGAGCCGCGCCCGAGTTCCTTACCAAGCTCTAGTGGTGTAATGATACCTGGCCCCTTGACAAAGTAAAACATTACCACGCGTGCGAGCTGTAGATTCCGGTGTTCCCATGTGATCTGCTCCTTCGCAATATCACCAACGCGCGGTATTCCTTCCGGGCGTCGTGGGTTGGCAATAATGAGCTCTTCGTCACATGATTCTGTTTGCTCAATATTTTTTAATAATTTTTCTGCTTGGTTTTGCCAATCTTCTGCACCAGAAATAGGACCTGCAACGAAGATGTCTGGTCTTAATTCTTGCATAGATAACGCTGATGTTGGGCGTTTGACGAGCATGGCAAAATAGTATCATGGACTATTGCAAAGATCAAATACTATAGATCCGAATCATTAAAACCCAAAAACTTACATAACTACAGCTTACCCTCACTGCGAACACCACACCAAACATATTCCAGTCAGAATATACTACAAGGATTATCCACTTGCTTTGTCGCTACCCTCCATATATTTTCTTGAACGGCGGGTGTACAGCGAGAGCTGGTGCGGCGTTCAATTTAGGTTGATAGGCCCGAAGAATGAGCTGGAAATCTGCAAATAGCAGGTCATTCTTCCTATGATAACGACCCTACTATCTTTACCTCATAGAGCGTGAAAATTGTTACCAAGGCAACATCCTACCGTGCCACAATCTTTCGCGCCGCACGCACACAGCGAACCACCTGGTGTATGAATGGTCGAGCGATATATTCATAGCAGCCAGCACGTTCCTCCAGCTGGCCACCAAAGCCTTTCTTGAAGTGATACACCCCCTCTTGTTCGGGAAAGCCGTTGAAGTTTCCGCTTGTGCCGTAGAAGTTATAGCGCTGAGCGCCAAGGCTGATGGCACGGCACATTGCTGCGTATTGCAGGGCGTATGAGCCAGAAAATTTGGCATGTTGATCGTCCGACCCACTGAGAAAATACACCACCTCGTTATCGCTCGTGTGCATGAATATGGCGGCGGCCAGCGGCAGGACGTCGCCATTGGCTGCTTGACGGAGCGCTTCATAATCTGCCAGGCGCTTTGACACCGCAGCGAGTTGGTTGTCGAGCTCCTTCACCTGCCCTTGCTTGTCTGGCTCAGTCGCCAGCATATCACGCTCGGCTTGCAGGCTATCATGCTGAGTACTGAGGCGAGCTTGGTAGCCAGCAAGGTCGAGCTCGGCAATGAGAAACCACGCCTGCGTGCGGTGGAAGGCGCGGAACAATTGCTGATAAAACGCTTTGTTGCGCCCCGAGAAACCACGCCGCGTGCCGGTATCGATTAGCAATTTCGCAAATGGCGCGAGATCGTCTACTGCGGTAATATCGCGTACCGCCACACCATACTTGGTGGCCGCCTTGACGCAGCTGCGCGTCTTGGCGTCGAAGCTCTTGAGTAGTGCCGCATCGTCGTGGTAGGGCGAGAGATCTTTGGCAAAGAACCAGCGCACGTAGCGTGCGTTGTGGTCGGTCTGCTGCGGGGGGATAGCGCGAAAGCCTGCCTTTTCTAATTGTTGCAGCGCCTTGGCTGTGCCCGCTACCTCGGTAAGCTGAGTAGGGTCACTTCCCTGCCGTAGGATGAGTGGCGGCTGAAATCGAAGTAAAATACCTTTGTGTGCTTTGACATATTTCTTGATTTCTGTCAATAGTGTGCTGAGCACGGTTGGGTTGTGGTAATCTACCAGCGGCCCTTGCAAACACTCAAACTCGCTATAGCCCAAAGTGCGCCATTCGTACAACACAGCGGTAGCCATCAAGCGATTATCCTCAGCAAACAACCCCAAATAATGTGGCTGCCAGCCCAGCTGTGCCACCCGCTTGGCATTAGCGGCCGACTGGACGAAGCTCCCCAGCGGGTGCTGCGCCACAAATTGCTCGAGTGTGGATGGATCAATAGGTTTGAGCTGCATAATAATAGCGCTAGTATAGCATTTTTGAGTGGTGAGAGGAAGAGATGCGCATTAGCGAGACGCATCAGCCTTAGACTTTTCATAACGCGCGTACCTCTGGGCTAGATCAACACTATTTTATACGAATATTCACCATCTCGTCGTGGTACGCATGGAATTTTTGCAACAATCATCAGTGAAAATCCGCTGCAAAGTTGCTATACTAATGTTATGAAACATTTTTTACAGACTGAGGCATGGGAGGCCTTTCAACAAGCGCAGCAGCGCCACACGGTGCGGCGGGTGGACAAAGGGTGGCAGTATTATGGCATTATTGAGCACGGTCGGCTCAATCATCGGTTGTATGTGCCCTATGGACCCGAGGCAGATAACGATGCAGCTCAGGAAGCGGCGCTCAAGGATATCATTGCCACCGGGCGGCAATATGGTGCAGACTTCGTGCGGGTCGACCCCCGGACGACGCGGCTTGAACAGCTGCAAAATCTCGGCTTTCGCAAAGCAAAGAGTCTCCAGCCAGACCGAACGATTATTAATGATGTGACGATGGATCACGATGCGATCCTGGCTAATGCCAAACAAGCGGTGCGTTACACCTGGCGCAAAAATCAGAAGGCAGGGGTGCGCTTCCATACTAGTTATGAGCCAGCAGATATCGAGATTTTTCTTGATATGATTCACGATGTTGCCAAGCGTACTGGCATGCAGCCTCATAGTGATGCCTACTTTCGCCAAATGGCAGAAGTGCTTTTCCCACGTAAGGCAGCTGGCCTGATGTATGCCACGCTAGAGGACAAGCCAGTTGCTAGCCTGATATTCTTTAGTGATGGCACGACGATGGCCTATGCCCATGCTGCGTCCTACACCGCCCAGCGCAACCTCAGCCCGGCCACAGCACTGGTGGTGTCTGCCCTCTTCTACGCGCACGATACCGGGCACAAATTCTTTGACTTTTACGGCATTGCGCCAGACGATGTGCCGAAGGACCACCCTTGGGCGGGCTTTACGCACTTTAAGAAGTCGTTTGGTGGCACACCGGTGGACTATATTGGCACCTGGGAGAAACCCCTCCATCCACTACGCTACCGGCTCTATCACCTCTACCAAGCGCTATACCAGCATGTGCGTAGCTTGCGCCAAGCATCGTATCGCCGCTCGCATAAGTAGTTGGTAGAGAGATCACTTAGAAGAAGACGCTCTAGTGGGGCGTCTTTTTTTATTTCCTCTGCCCTACTCTACAGACGTGACTTCAGATGGATGATGATATGAGATCCATATGATGATGTGGGGCTATAGAACTTGATAAAGTTCCACGCATTATTCACGTGAAATGAGGATATGTAGAGATGAAAAATTGGGCTATCACTTCCCTACTGTAATTCAATTTTGGTCGTAACTATGATAAACGCAATTTATCTTCATCTCTGATTTATTATTCATACTTCCCTTTTGCATTGTATGAAGCGCGTTGATGAATGCAGCATGATGGTATGTGAGCAGACATTTGCAGTGCAGAGATTTTTGCTGCTTTCTGGTAGTCTGCCCATTCCTCATGTTCTACTGGATGAGATAGTAAAATTGTAATTGCTTTAGTCGCAGGTCGTCACAAGGTGCACCTTCCACGTGAAAAACTACACAATGGGAAACTATCAGAACAAGTGACTACTCGATAGTGACTAATTTGCAAGGCGAGACATCTATCATATCACCGCTGTCAGCTACACCTTAGCCTCATCACTAACCCCTGTCACCTCTGCCATTGAGCTGTCAAACGTGCTATACTAGGTAGCTGAAGTTGCACCAAAAAATCGGCCAGGCAGATGCTGCACACAGATTTTCACGTGAAGCATCGACCGCGCCGTTTTCGTGTGAAAAGTATCAATAATCTGTAAGGAAGCCACCGCCATGAAACTTGCCAAGACCTACAACCCTAACGAATACGAGCCAAATATCTACGCTATGTGGGAGAGCGCTGGCGTGTTTCGGCCAAAAGGGGAGGGCACACCGTATAGTATCGTGATGCCGCCGCCCAATGCCAATGGCAACCTGCACGTCGGGCATGCGCTAGGCTCGGCCTTGCAAGATATCTTAGTGCGCTACCACCGAATGAAAGGTGACGACGCGGTGTTTATCCCTGGGGCAGACCACGCCGGCTTCGAGACGTGGGTGGTGTACGAGCGCGAGCTCGAGAAGCAGGGCAAGACACGCTTCGACTACTCGCGCGACGAGCTGTATGCACAGGTGTGGGACTTTGTCGATAAAAAGCGGGGCGATATGGAGCTCCAGCTGCGCGCTCTTGGTGTTGGGGCCGACTGGGAAGATATGGTCTTTACGCTTGACCCCAAGGTGGTGGAGACGGTTTATAGTACCTTCAATAAGCTGTGGCAGGATGGGCTGATCTACCGCGGTGAGCGGATCGTCAACTACTGTACCAAGCACCAAACCAGCTTTGCCGACATCGAGGTGGTGCACAAGACGGAGAAGTCTAAGCTGTGGCGCATTGCCTACCCGCTGCTTGATCATATTGGTGAGATTATCGTCGCTACCACTCGGCCCGAGACACTGCTGGGTGATACCGCCATCGCTGTCAACCCGGCAGATGAGCGCTACAAGAAGTTGATTGGCACCAAGGCGCTACTTCCATTGGTGGGGCGCGAGATCCCGATTATTGCTGACGAATATGTTGATGCGTCATATGGTACTGGTGCGGTTAAGATCACGCCGGCTCACGACCCAAATGATTTCGAGATGGGGCAGCGGCATGGGCTGCCAGTGGAGCAGGTGATTGGTTTTGATGGGCGAATGACGAATGTTCCCGCACCATTTGATGGTCTCACCACGACGGAGGCACGCCAACGGGTGCTGGAGGCGTTGGAGCGCGAAGAGTTTCGTCGTGGCGAGGAAGAATTGGAGCACTCGGTGGGACATTGCTACAAGTGCGACACCGTCATTGAGCCGATGGTGAAAGAGCAATGGTTTATCTCGATGCGGCCTTTGGCGGATGCAGCGATTGCTGCCATTGAGCGTGGCGATGTGACCTTCACCCCCGCCAACAAGGGCGAGGTGGTCATTAAATATCTGCGCGAGATAAAAGACTGGAACGTGAGTCGACAGATCCCGTGGGGAATACCCATCCCAGCCTTCCAGAGCGCGGCCGACCCAAGCGACTGGATCTTCAACACAAATGTCAACGAAAAAGAAATAGTTGTAAATGGAACAACATATCGTCGGGAAGAGGATACACTTGATACTTGGTTTAGCAGTGGGCAGTGGCCATTCATCACCACCGACTATTTGCAAGATGGGCCGCTGGCGAAATTCTACCCCAACGCAGTAATGGAGACGGCGGGAGATATCCTCTTCTTCTGGGTGGCGCGGATGATGATGCTTGGGCTGTACTGCACGGGACAGGTGCCGTTCCGTCATGTGTATCTCCATGGGCTGGTGCTGGATGAGCATGGGCAGAAGATGAGTAAGAGTAAGGGTAATGTGATTAACCCAATGGAAGCAATCAGCCAGTATGGCTCAGACGCACTGCGCATGGGGATTATTGCCAGCCGCTCAGCCGCTCAGCCACAAGCCTTTAATACTGGCAAGGTCGTGGCAGCGCGCAATTTCTGCAATAAATTATGGAACATCGCTCGCTTCATTGAGGCGCAAGTGAGGGATACGCAGCCGGCGCACGTACCGACGCCGCAATCGATGGCTGACCATTGGATCATTCGCCAGCTGAGCAAGGCAGGGGAGACGATGGAGCAGCAGCTAGCGCAGTATCGTTTTGCCGAGGTGGCAGAGACGCTCTATCATACAGTGTGGGATGACGTAGCTGATTGGTATATTGAGGCAGCTAAGGTGGAGCAGCACGCTGATATGCTGGTGTGGGTGCTCGACACGTGCCTGCGCTTGGCTCACCCGTTTGCACCATTTGTAACGGAGACGATTTGGCAAAGCCTGAGCTGGCATACTGACCTCCTGGCAGCGGCACGATATCCGCAGGCTGAGAAATACAATGAGCTGCAGGCGGCTGAGTTTGGCCGACTCAAGCGGCTTGTAACTGAAGCGCGCTACGTAACGAGTGAGTTGCCAGGCAATGAGCGCTACACACTACTCTATATGGATGACGCGCTCGTAGCGGATAATGCCGAGCTGGTACGGCGTTTGGCTGGCCTAGCGGCGGTGGAACATACTGATGTAGCACGAGGGTTACGCCTGGCCGCTAGTGGCCGCGATGCCTGGCTCGACGTAAGCGACGAGACACTCTATGAGCACCAGACGAACCTCGAGAAGCGCTTGGTTGCAGCACGCAATGACGCCGCCAAGCTAGAGACACGCCTAGCAAACGAACGCTACACCAGCCAAGCACCCGCTCACCTAGTGGAAGAATCGCGCCAGCAGCTGGCAAGCAAGCAGGCGTTGATTGAGCGGCTGGTGAAGGAATTGCAGGTGATCGAATAGCAGTACTGTAAATTTATAACTTGTGCTAATAGAGAAGGCTACTGTCGGTGTGAGATGGTAGCCTTTTTGACAAGTAGAGATATTGAAAATGTTGATTTAATCTCTCGTGCTCTAAATGACAAACAGGGTACTTAGTAGGGGGAAGGAAGCGCGAGCACAGACAAAGGGGTTATTGTGATGACGAGCTAGAATGGCTTGAAGCTAAAAAAATCACCACATCACAAATCTGTTTCTGTCGTTCTTTTTCTGAGGTCTTGTGGCGAGTAATATTTACGAGAGTGTTCATCGCATGGATTTATATAAGCGTACATATGCTGCGACAAACAGCGTTCATACCTCATTTAAATGAGATGATAGGGAAGAGAGTCA
>ERZ773049.1056-NODE-1056-length-16311-cov-4.932640_pt1 | contig 16311 bp, 22 predicted proteins | sample MGYA00580633_ERZ773049 | MGnify/ENA primary metagenome ERZ773049 (study PRJEB29015, sample SAMEA2737991) | human oral metagenome | biome: human oral; feature: human-associated habitat; material: dental | place: China | collected 2066 ... | reverse complement strand
CCCACGGCAACGGGGACAGCAAATGGTATTTTGAGCTTCCACACCTCAAATATACCGTGTCTCCGTTGCTTTTTGTTTGCCCGCCGTTTATCAGCATACATTTTAGGACACCACCAAGAAATCAAGCTGCTCAACATCGACGGCATCGCCCCCAACCACGCCAACATCCGCGCGGGTCGCTATCCCTTCACCAACGACTTTTACGCCGTGACCGTCGCCGGGCGCGAAAGCGACAACGTGCGCCAATTGCTGGCATGGGTACAATCGCCGCAAGGGCAGGAGCTGGTGCAAAAAACCGGCTACGTGCCGTTTACCGAACCACCCTCCCCTACCCCCTGAACCCGGAGCCACCATGACCCTCAAGCACACCCTCGCCGCCCTCTGCCTCGCCGCCGGACTGCTGCACAGCGCCGCCGCGCAGACCGTGCTGCGCTACAGCGACCACGAACCCTACGGCAATATGCGCACCCGCTTCATCAACGACGTCTTCTTCAAACACGTTGAGGCGGAAAGCGGCGGGCGCATCAAAATCGAGCCGCATTGAGGCGGCAGCATCGCCCAGGCGCACGACGAACTGCAAGCCCTCGCCGACGGCAAAACCGACCTCATCGTCGCCGTCCCCGAATACAGCGCCGAACAACTGCCGCTGAACCAGCTCTTCAAAGGCTTCATGATTGGCCCTGCTGGCGAGCAACAAGTACAAACCCTGCGCCGCATCTACGCCGACATCCCCGAACTCGCCGCCGAATACCAAAAAAACGGCGCGACGCCGCTCATCATCGCCACCGGCTACCCCGTCGCCTTCTTTAGCGTCAAACCCCTGCAAACCCTGGACGACATCAAGGGACAAACCTGGCGCACCGCCAGCTTCTGGCACCGCGCCTTCCTCAAAAACGCGGGTGCCATCCCGACCAACAGCCGCTGGGGCGAAGAAACCTACGCCAAACTGAAGAACGGCGAAATGCACGGGCTGATGGTCAACATCGACAGCGCCATCGACATCAAGGCCTACGAACACGCGCCTTACGCGCTGGTCTCGCGCGACTTCTGGCTGGGACACATCTACCCCGTGGCCATTAGCAACGAAAAATGGGCGGCGCTCGGCGACGACGACAAGGCCGCCTTTGCCCGCGCCGCCGACAAATCCTGTGCCGAACTGGGCAAAATGATGGACGACCACTACGCGCAAATCCTCAGAACCGCGCAGGAAAAAGGCGTCACCCTGCGCGATCTCACCCCGGCAGAAGTCGCCGCCTGGGGCGAGGCGAGCGATTATCGCGCCGAACTCGACCGCTGGGCGCAGGAGCAGCAACAAAACGGCACGGTTGGCGCGACGGCCGTGTTGGCAAAACTGAAAGCCCGGCTGCTGCCGCCGCAATAACCGCGTCAAGAAAACCCGCCGGATGGCGGGTTTTTGGAAGCTGTTTACCATTTCCCTGCAAAGCGGGGAGGAAGTCTCCCGGCGCCAGGCAATAAAAAAACCGCCCCGAAGGGCGGAGGTTAGGCGCGCGAATGCGGTAGCGCATGGGCGCGAATCAGAGCTCGGCAGCGCGCAGTTGCGCGTAGAGCGCTTCGTGTTCTTTGATGGTGGCGTTGTCAATGCGACGGCGGACGGAGTTGTAGCCGACGATTTTGCCGTCTTCGATGATGGGGTCAATCACCGCGCGTACCCAATAGTAGCCGCCGTCCTTGCGCAGATTTTTCACGCAGCCTGTCCACTGTTTGCCCGCTTGCAGCGTGCTCCACAGGTCTTCAAAGGCAGACGCCGGCATATGCGGGTGGCGCAGGATGTAGTGCGGCTGGCCGATGAGGTCTTCTTTGTCCCAGCCACTGGCTTCGATGAAGGGCAGGTTGACGCTGGTGATGAACCCTTTGGTGTCGGTGCGCGAGAAGATCATCATGGTGTTGGTGAGGTAGAACTGCGCGTCGGTCACATATACGCGGCGTTTGTGGCCGTCGTAGTAGGTGAGGTCATAGGCTTCGGACTGGCCGGACGGTTTTTCCATATCGGGTATGGGATTCATGGTTTTCCTTTGTTCTGGAAGGGGTTTCTTGGTTATTCCCGTCACGGAAAAACGCGACGATTGTCTTTATTGAAGCACGTTCTGTGCCATGCGGGCGAGGGGTTATTGCTGGTAAAACTCCAGCGGCAGGCCGTCCGGGTCTTTGATGAAAAATAGCTGCTTGCCGGTGTATTCGTCGATACGGATCGCTTCGCAGGCGACGCCCCGCGCTTGCAGTTCGGCGCGTTTGCCGGGGATGTCGGCGACGGCAAAGGCGAGGTGGCGCAGACCGCAGGCTTCAGGCGTACCATCCGTGCTGCCTGGCCGTGGCGGCGGGTTGGGGAAGGAAAAGAGTTCGACGACGTACTGGCCGTTCAAGCCAAGGTCAAGTTTCCACGAGTCGCGCGCGGCGCGGTAATGCTCGGCCAGGATTTCCAGGCCGAGGGTTTCGGTGTAGAAGCGCTTGCTGCGCGCGTAGTCGGAGACGATGAGGGCGGTGTGGTGGATGTGCATTTAGAGCCTGTTCAATATTCTGGTGCGTGGCGGGTGGGTGCGGGTTGGGATGGGATGCAAGGCGCAAAACGCAGGCAATGTGGGCTACCTTGCCAAGTTTTGCAACGCCGCAGCCCGCCCAACCCCGCATACATTACGCCCGTAACGGGATGTTGAACAGGCTCTTACGGCTCCAGATGGTAGCCGTAGCCCCGGCGGGTACGGATGGGGTCGGCGTCGGGCGCAATGGTGCGCAGTTTTTGCCGCAGGGTTTTGATATGGCTGTCCACGGTGCGGTTGTCAATGTGGTCGGGGTGATCCCACAGGGTGTTCAGCAGTTGGTCGCGGTCAAAGGTCTGGCCGGGATGGGCGAGCAGATGACGCAGCAGGCGGTATTCGTAGCGGGTGAGGTCAAGGATGACGCCGTGATAGCTGATGGTTTGCGCGCTGTCGTTATGCTGCCAGACGCTGACCGTCTCCGCCTCGCCGCTGCGGCGGCAGACCGCCTTGATGCGCGAGATGAGTTCGCGGTTGCTGAAGGGCTTGCCGCAGTAGTCGTCCGCGCCGAGTTCGAGGCCGACGATGCGGTCGATTTCTTCGTTGCGCGCGCTGAGGAAGATGAGCGGCGTTTGCCATTGCTGGCGGATGCGGCGGCAGAGTTCAAAGCCGTCGGTGTCGGGCAGGCCGACGTCAAGCACGATGCAGTCAAAGCGCTGCGCCTGCAGGGCGGCGAGCGCGGCGATGCCGGTGTCGTGCCACACCACCTGCCATTGTTCACGCGCGAGCGCGTAGCTGAGCGGGTCGGCAATGGCAGGGTCGTCTTCGATGAGGAGGATGTGTTTCATGCGGTCATTATAAGTAATGCGGCGTTAAGCTGGCGTTCACAAAGGCGTGCTATGGTTGCCCGCGTCTGAATATCCAGGCGCACACTAAAGAGGTGAATCATGAAGAAATCATTGTTATTGACCCTGATGGCGCTTGCGCTACCCGCGCTGGCAGATGGCAACGCCGTTGACCGCGCGCAACCGCAGCCGCCGTCGAAAGTGACGACCACCAGCACCATCACCACCGAACGCACCGTCGGCGGGCAAACCACCACCGAAACCGCGCAACCGGTGGCGAACGTGCAGGAATGGCAGGACAACAGCAAACGCGGCGGCTACACGCACAGCAGCAAGGCTGGTGGCAAGGTCAAAAGCAGCCAACTGCGCGACAGCTTCGCCGCCCTGCAAAACGCCGATTCGCCCGAAGCGATGGCTGCACCGCTGCGCCAGTTCAACGCCGCCGGGGAACGCGCCCTGTCGCGCAAGGGGCTGAAAACACAGCGCGCCGAGTTCCGCGAAGCCATCGCCGCGCTGCGGGCTGCCGTGGATGCGGGCGACCTCGCCAGCGCCAAGGCGCAACTGGACACCATCGCGCAAATCCCTGCCATTGCCAACCGCCTGCAATAAGGGGTCGCCATGAAAAAAACGCTGCTATTCAGCCTGATCGCGCTCGGCGCATCCGCGCTGGCGGCGAACGACAACGCGGTAGATATGGCGCAACCGCAGCCGCCTGCCACCGTGAAAACCACCACGACCGTCACCACCGAGCGCACCGTGGGCAACCAGACCACGACCGAGACCGCGCAACCGGTGACGCAGGTGGAAGCCGCGCCCGCCAGCGACAAACTGCCGCCGCCGCAGCGCTTTGACAACGCCGACGCGGCGCAAACCCGCCAGTATCTGCGCGACAATTTCCACGCGCTGCAAAAAGCGGACACACTGGAAGCGATGGCAGAGCCGCTGCGCCTGTTTTCCGCCTACGCCGACCAGGCGCAACTGCTGGGTATCGGCGATGTGGACAACGCGCAGCAGCAGGCCTACGTTGATGAGCTGGCGCAGCTCCGCCAGGGCATCGTCGAACTGCAAAACAAGGCCGAACTCGGCGATCTTGCGGGCGCGAAGGCGCAACTGGACGCCATCGCGCAAACGCCCGCCGGGCAAAAATGGCTGCGCTGAGCGCACGCCGTCATGAAAAACCCCGCTGCAGCGGGGTTTTTTGTGTCGTTCAGGGGGTGTTTGCAATTCAGCCCCCTTACCCGACGAACCTGTATAGAGCGGACACATGGGTAACAGGTGTGCGAGGACATAGGTATAGCCATCCACCGAAAGTCTCAGACAAGGCGCGTTGTCGAAGACAGTACGCGGTTGTACGGCGAGACAACGCAACACAGTATGAGGCTTTCGGCGGATGGCTATAGATAACACTTTTACCATCCCAACGACGGAGAACCCTATGCCCTGGAGAACCCTTACCGTGAACCAACAACGTCAAGAATTCCTTGCCCTCGCCCAAAATCCCTCTCGCAACCTCAGCGAGCTCTGCCGCCGCTTTGGCATCAGCCGCAAATACGCCCTGGCAGCGTTTTGAACACCCCTGGCCCAATGCCCTGTGGCAAATGGAGTTCAAGGGACACTTTAAGTCGCCGGGCAACGCCCGCCACCGGCAGCCAGTACGCAACAGCCACAGAAGGCTTATACGCCGCGATTTCGCTTTTTTTGGTGTGCGCTTGCCAGTAGCGGGCGGAGGTTTTCAAACTGTTTGCGGCTGATGTTGCTGGGGTATACTTGCCTCAATTCTGCAAAATTCTCATGTTTTACGGGAATTTCCGTACCATCCCCTTCCCGACAACCCCGGACACAAAACCATGAACATGACCACCTGGTGGCTGGCGCTCGCGCTGATGCTCCTCTGCGAAGGCGCGCTGATTGGCATAGCCCCCGCCGTCTGGCGGCGCACCATGCGCCAACTGGGCGAACTGCCGGACAACGCCCTGCGCCGCATCGGCCTCGGCATGGCCGCCACCGCCCTTCTCATCGTCGCCGTGCTGCTATGGCTGACGCACTAAACGCCCCATTCCATTTACATACACCAAGTGCGCTACCCTGTATGTAAACGCCGCAATCCGGCCATTCATGGCCGACATCAACATATCAGACACCCATACCAACCTGCGATACCTGGAAAACGGATATGCTCCCCTGTCGCTACAACCCGCAACACGAACAATATGAAGGCGCGACCGACTGGCACAACGCACGCGGCGAGCCGGTCGCGCTTCGCCTCGAACCCGACCGCGACGACCCCAAACTGCCAATAGCTCCCGCTGCACTTGCCGCCCTGCAACGTATTAACGCTGCTCCGGACGAGTGGCAGAAACGCCTCACTGTCTTTCTCGGCGATACCCTCGCGCGCGATGCCCAAACCGGCGCAACAGATGCCGCCGCTGCCGTGCGCAGTTTCGTGCTGGAACAACTGTATATTGCCGCCGATGGTCGCGTTGACGCCATTGGCCGCAGCCGCCTCGCCACCTGCGACGTGCGCCATATCATCCGTACCGATGCGGGCGGCACGCCGCACGATGCCGCGTGCTACGGCGCGCTCATCCCGCACGACCCGCACATGGCGACAGACGACGAAAACGATGGCGAAAGCGATACCCCGCACCGCTTTGATAACACGGAATCACGGATGGTAACGGGGTGAGTGCTGATTTTCAGCCCGGCCTTGTTCATGGCACTCGTGACGCAACTGGAGCACATGGGCGACTTTGCCTTCATTTTTCCGCTGCTCACCGCCATCCTGCCGATCATCGGCCTGTTTCTGCTACCCGTACCGTGGTATATCAAACTCCTGTACTTTATCGTGCTGTTCATCCCGGTCGCCTGGTGCGTCTTTATTCTCGGCTGGGGTGCGCTACTGGTAACAGGCGGCGGTTACTGAACCATCTCCCCCGTTTACATACACCTTCCCCGCTACCCCGTATGTAAACGACCCGTCATCATATTCAATTCTCCACCCCTGTACCACCTTGGTTTATGAAGGAATTGGCATGAACTTTAACAAACTGATACCGGAATTATCCGTGTTTGACATAGCCCAAACCAAAGATTTCTATAAAAAACTGGGCTTCAAAATAGAATATGAACGAACCGAAGAAAACTTTGTCTTCATGTCATTCGAGGATAGTCAATTCATGTTTGAACAAATCCATGACAAAGGCTGGAACACTGGCGCATTGGAATATCCATTGGGGCGAGGAATAAACTTTTCCATCGCAGTTGATAACGTTGAAGCGCTCTATGAAACCGTTAAAAACGGACAAATGAAAATTTACCGGGAACTTGCAAGAAGCACCTATCTGGTCGAAGGAATAGCGGAAGAACAAATAGAATTTCTCATCCAGGATCCCAATGGATATTTGCTGAGATTCACCAATTGACAAAAAAAGCGAAGGCTGTCTTGTCCATAAATACACCGACGCTTGATAGCCTCAAGCGCTTTCCGTTCCCGCAATACTATGCGATTGAGCACTATTACAGTACAGCAGCGGCAGCCATCCACCACGACAACGGGCATTGCCACACCCACAAAATCGGCGACTGTCCGTCCTGTTGCCAAAGCGGCATTGGCACGGATTTTGGCGGCGGCTGCAAAAAATCTCCAGCGATTACAAGGATGGGCTGAACGAGATTCATGACGGCAGGCCGGTGTTCGCCCGCAGCGCACGCGGCGGGTGGCGGCTGCACTGCGATTTTGCCTAAAATAAGCGGCAGACATCCCCGCATCCCGTCCATTTACATACACCTTGAGCGCTCAGGTGTATGTATAAATCACCGCATTCCCACCACTTAACCAAGGAAACACCCATGAGTACAAACCTGGTCGTCATTGGCGCCCAATGGGGCGACGAAGGCAAAGGCAAAATCGTTGACCTCCTCACCGAAAAAGCAGGCGCGGTCGTGCGCTACCAGGGCGGGCACAACGCCGGCCACACCCTCGTCATCGACGGCAAAAAAACCGTGCTGCACCTCATCCCCGCCGGCATCCTGCACGCAGGCGTTGAAAGCTACATCGGCAACGGCGTCGTCCTCTGCCTGCGCGCCCTCTTTGAAGAAATCGCCGCGCTTGAAGCCGCCGGCGCGCCCGTGATGGAGCGGCTGCACATCTCGCCCGCCTGCGCTCTCATCCTCCCGAGCCACAGCGCGCTCGACCAGGCGCGCGAAGCCGCGCGCGGCGCCAACAAAATCGGTACTACCGGGCGTGGCATCGGTCCCGCCTACGAAGACAAAATCGCGCGACGCGGCCTGCGCCTTGCCGACCTGATGCAGCCGGACACCTTCCGCGAACGCCTGCGCGAACTGATGGACTTCCACAACTTCCAGCTCGAACACTACTACCACGCCGCCCCGGTGGATTACGACGCCGTCGCCGCCGAATGGCTCGCCTACGCCGACCGCGTCCGCCCGCTCATCACCGACGTGACGCTGGCCGCCTACCGCCACCGCGAAGCAGGCGAACACATCATCTTTGAAGGCGCGCAAGGGGCGATGCTCGACATCGACCACGGCACCTACCCGTTCGTCACCTCCTCCAGCACCGCCGCTGGCGGGGCGGCAACCGGCAGCGGCGTCGGCCCGCGCCACCTTGACTACATCCTCGGCATCGCCAAAGCCTACACCACCCGCGTCGGCGGCGGCCCCTTCCCCACCGAACTGACCGACGCCACCGGCAAACACCTCGCCGAAACCGGGCACGAATACGGCGCCACCACCGGCCGCGCCCGCCGCTGCGGCTGGATAGACCTGCCCGCGCTGCGCCGCGCCATCTACAACTCCAGTATCAGCGGCCTGTGCCTGACCAAACTGGACGTCCTTGACGCACTCGCGGAAATCAAAGTCTGCACCGCCTACCAGATGGACGGCGAACGGCTCGACATCGCCCCGGTCGGCGCGGACGAACTGGCGCGCTGCCAACCGGTGTATGAAACCCTGCCCGGCTGGCAAAGCAGCACCGTGGGCATCACCAACTATGACCAACTGCCAGAAAAGGCACGTGCCTACATCGGCTACCTCGAAAACGCCCTCGGCGTCCCGGTTGCCATCGTCTCCACCGGCCCCGACTGCGTCCACACCATCCAGCGGGAAACGCTGCTCGCCTGAATAAAAAACCCCTCTCCCAAAGGGAGAGGGGTTGGGATGAGGGCAAAATGGCATACCCCCTTGTTCCCCAGCCAACAAACCATTCCAACACCCGCCATGCCCCATCCCTTCCGCGCCACCCTCACCTATACGCTCAAATTCGGCAATCGCCTCTACCTCACCAGCACCGCCCTGCTGGCCATACTGGTTTGCTGGCTGAACTCGCTGAACCTCACGAACAACATCATCCTCAGCCTGCTGACCGTCCTTGCTGCTACCCCAATCCTTTGCAAAATCATTGACAGCGCCACGCGCATCCATGCGGATGAAGCGGACGAACCTGTCCCCGTCGGCATCGGCACCTTGGGCGTGGCAGAACTCACGCAATATCTCGCGGGACTCATCCTCCTTATCCTGCCCTACCCATTGCTTGGCCAGCATTCATTCTGGCTCGCCTGCGCCTGGACCCTGCCGCTGCTCGCGCTGCTGCCCGCCATCCACCGCAGCTACCTTGACCGCCCCAGTCTTGCTGCAATGTTCGCACCGCCCGCGCTCTGGCGGGCATACCACGACATTGGCCACCGCCACTACTGGCGCAGCTTTTGTGTTTCCCTGCTGATAACCCTGCTGGCTGTTTTTGCCATCATTCTCGCGGTTTTCCTGCTTTTCACCCTCATTACATTCGTCATTGAGCGACATATGCCAGATACCGTCTTTCTCCCGATCATAATGTTCGGCATCGCCCTCACTCCCCTGTGCTGCTGCCTGCTCGCCCTGCTTTGGGCGCTCATCACCCTCTACCCCATTTTCCTCGCGCAAGACGACGCAAATTAGTCCCGGAGCCTCGCCATGACCAGCCGCTACATCCCCATCTACCTCTTTGCCGCCTTCATCATCATCCTTCTGGTCGTCCTGACCTTTGTCGCCAAAGACGAAAACCAAAAAATCTACCGCCCCGGCACCCTCGAAAAATACCTGCTACAAAAAGCGGCGCGCATCCACCAGCATATCCGCCAAACCCTGCGCAGTTTCGCCCAGCGCCCTGCCTTGCCCGCGCACATCCCGGAAACCCGCGCCGAGGACGGCACCCTCACCTTCCACGGTGCACTCAGCCACAACGGCATCCTCGACAGCGACTGGTTCCGCCGCCAAAGCGGCGGCACGCTGCCCGCCCATATCATCATTGACGGCGACCTCACCCTGCACGGCGCGCTCAACCCCGGCGACGGCCTGCACCTCACCATCAGCGGCAACGCCCGCATTGACAGCCTGACCCTGGACGACGCTACCCTCGACATCCACGGCGACCTTGACGCCGCCCTCGCCGTCTGCGCCACCAGCCCCGCCGCCGTCCTCCGCGTCGGCGGCGCGCTGCGCAGCCCGTACCTCCTCGCCTGCGGCGACGAAATGCCGCGCCACAACGCCCACCCCGACCATATCTACATTGATGACGGCGCCGTCGGCTATATGCCCGCCAGCGCGGACGGCAACGACGCCTTCCCGCTGGACGACAGCATCGGGCGCGGCGCGCATGGCTGGTACACCTTCCATAACGCCCAACGGATGCTGCGCCCTGAAACCCGCGACGCGGACGACCATTTCTCCCCGGCACGCACCTTCGCGCTGATTCAAAGCGGCGAAAATCCCTTTATCCGCCCGCCGTCATCCCCGGCCTGATTGAGCAGCCATCAACAATACAAAACGCCGTTTACATACACGAAAGCGGGAATCGTGTATGTAAACGGCGTTTTGCCGCAGTGGGCAACAGATTATTGCAATTTCCAGTCGAATTTCAGCATGACATTGCGCGGTTCGCCATAGAGATTGTTAATGCCCATGGTGCGGACGCGGTGATTTTCATAATAGCGTTTGTCTGCCAGGTTACTGCCTGTCAGGCTCACACTCAAATCTTTGCTCACATCATATTTCACGCCCAAATCCCACAAGGCGTAACCGCCCTGGCCAACATTCCACAAACTATTCGTTGCACTTTGCGCACGCACGCCGCCGCTGATGGTCCATTTGTGGTCATGGAATGGCAGGTTGTAACTGCTGTAAAGGCGCGCCAAGTGTTTCGGCGTGTGTTTGCTGAAATTGGTGCCGGAAGGATAGCGGCTGCCTTCGTTTTTTAGATATTTGCTGGTGTTGTAGGTGTATCCGGCAAAGAGTTTCCAATCCGGCGTGAGATTGCCGGAGATTTCCGCGTCTATACCCTGACTGCGGATTTTTCCTTGTGCCAGATATGCCCATTCGCCCGCGCTATTGCGCGTTTCCAGATCAAAGGGACGATTTTTTTGTTCGATGCGGAAGATCGAGAGCGCGCTGTTTAATTCGCCATTGCCGAACCAGTCTGCTTTCCAGCCGATTTCGTAATTCGTGCCGGTTATCGGTTTCAGCAAATGGTTATTCATATCGCGCACGGTTTGCGGCTTGTCGATAGTGGTATAGCTGGCATAGAGGCTATGTTTCGGCGTGAGGTCGTAGGTAATGCCGAAATAGGGGACGAGCATATTTTTGCTGTATTTGCTGTCTTTACCCGTTTTGTGATTTTCCGAGTCGTAATGCCAGTTGGTGAAGCGTGCGGCGGCGAGAATGTGTAATTGTTCGGTTGGGTTAATTCTCGCGCCGGCGGAAAACGCATGAGTGGTAATTACCCGACCGGTGTCGGTGTAATCTTTGTTATTGTTTGTCCAATCGGGTTTGGTGAGTGTTTTCCAGTCGAAGGTGTAGATGTTGTAGGGATGGGCAGTGTGGTCTTTCCAAACGTTATGTGAATCAGATTTTTCGCGACTGGAATGGTGGGTAAAGAACAGGTCGTGTTGCTGACCAAAGGCATTGAATTTACCGCTGAGGGTATTTTGCCAGGCGATGTTGTCGCCACGATTTTTATAACGCTGGATGTTTTCGCTGGCACCCGCCAGTTCGCCATTTTTTTTCAACACCGGTAAATTTGCCACTGGTATTGCTGATGAAGGCAAATTGTTCATCGGATTCAGCGTGAACGTAATTCAGTTTGCTGTTGAAATCTCAATTATCGTTGATGGCGTAATCGAGTTCGGCAAAAACATTCGCCTTTTTGTATTTTTTGCGGTTCCAGTCGGCGCCAAGATAGCTCTTGGTGGGCAGGTTGAGATTGAAGCCGCGACCCATCGGTACGCCGTAGAAATCCGGCGTTTCCTGCGTGCTTTGGTACATTCCGCCGAGGCTGAAGGTGGCGCTGTCGCCAAGGTCGGTTTCCAGTACGCCGTAGAGGGTACCGTCGTTACCCGCGTGTTTTTTCCGCCAGTTTTTGTTGCGGCTAGCGACGCCGACGACGCGACCGCGCAGAGTCTGCGCCTGGTTGAGGCTACCGGAGAGATCGCCAGTGCCATACACCTTGCCGAAGCGGTCGGCCTGCAGACTGGCGCTGGCCTGCGTCGCTGCGGTCGGTTTTTTGCGCACCGCGTTGATGGTGCCGCCCGGCTCGCCGTTGGACTGGGTGAGTCCGGTCGCGCCGCGCACGACTTCAATGTGGTCGTAAAATGGCGAGATCGCTCATGCTCTGCGGATCGTTGTAAGGGTTGCCCGCAGCGTCCGGCACGGTGCTGGCGATGCCGTCTTCTTCGATTTTGTCCACGTAGAAGCCGCGCGACTGGTAGCGCCAGCGTCCAGCATCGGGGATGACGTTGATGCCGGTGGTGGTTTTCAGCGCGTCGTGCATGGTGGTAATACCGCGCTCGTCAAGCTGCGTTTTGGTGACGACGCTGACGGATTGCGGTGTTTCCTGCGGCGCGAGGGCAAGGCCGGTGGTGGTGCGCATCGCCGCAGTGGTGTAGCTGCGCGTGTCTTCGGTGCGGGTATCGTCGCCGCTGCTTTTGACGTTAATGGCTTGCAGGTCTTCGCTTTCGCCGTTTTGTGCCAGGGCAGGAATGGCGAGCAGCACGGCAGCTGCCAAGGGTGCGTGTTTCATGGTTTATCTCTGATATTTCTTGAATTATCTGACGTTCAGCGGGATGCGCTTGGCGACGGTGCGGCCTTCCGGCGGCGGCGCGTAGCTGCCGACGCTGCGTACTGATTCGAGGATGAGGTCGTCAATGCGCTGTACGCCGGAGCTTTGTTCGATGCGGATGTTGGTGAACTGGCCGCTGGCCTGGATGTCGAAGGCAACCACTGCGGTGCCGCGTTCGCGGATGCGCCCTTTGCGTTTTTGTACGGTGCTGGCGATGCGGCCCTGCAATCCGGCGTTGTAGTTTTTTTCGGTGATTTTGGCTCCGCTTTGTGCGCCGTCGCGGCTGCCGCCATTCGCCCGGCCATTGTTGGCAGCATTGGCGTTCGGGATTTGTCCGTAATGGTTGGCCGCGGGCGGTGCAATATTGACCGGTCGCGGCGGCGGGGTAATCGGCGGGCGTTCGCGGATTTGCGGTTCGGGTGCTTCGCGGCGCGGTTCGGGTTTGGGCGGCTCTTTGGGTTTGGGCTTTTCTTTCGGCTTGGGTTTTTCTTTCGGTTTTTCTTTTTTCGGTTTGGGTTTTTCTTTTTTCGGCGGAGGCGGCGGTTCTTTTTTGACTTCTACCGGCGCGGCTTTTTCTTCGACGACGGGTTCGGGTTCCGGCTCTGGCTCCGGTTCGGGCTCTGGCGGAGGCGGCGGTAGTTCGGGAGCGGGCGGTGGTGCCGGGGCGTGTTCTTCTTCGGTGAGGTATTCGAGGGATTCCCAGCCGAGGACGTTTTCGACGATGACGGGTTCGGCGCGCCCGGTTTTATAGATATACCAACTGCCGCCAAAGATGGCGGCGTGGACGGCGAGCGAGAGGCAAAATGCCGCCGCGCTGCGTGCGCGGCTGTATCCGGCCATGTTATTTCTCCTCTGGCACGGCCAGCACGGCGACGCGGAATTTTTTGTCTTTCAGCATTTCTTGTGCTTCGATGAAGTGCTGGAAGGGGGTCTTGGCGTCGATTTTCAGGGTTACGCGCTGGTTTTCCGGCCAGGTTTCGATGATTTTTTCCAGCTCATTGACGCCAATTTTTTCGTCCACGATTTCGCCATCTTTCAGGTAATAGATGCCGTCTTTGTCGATGGTAATCAGTTTCAGGGTATCTTTGGAATGCAGTTTGGTTGGCGCTTTTGAGGTCGGCAGATTGACGTCTATTTTGCCCTGGGCGATAAAGGTCGCGGTCATCAGGATGATGGCGAGCAATACCAGCATGATGTCAATGAAGGGGATGACGTTTATTTGGTCAAATTTTTTCATAAGGCATTCCCTTTTTGGTAGGACAGCCATTTTTCGCGGCGCACATCGACTTTGCGTGAAAGGATGTTGTAAAACATGACTGACGGGATAGCGACGAGAATTCCGAGCGCGGTCGCTTTTAATGCCAGCGCGAGGCCGACCATGATTTGTGCGGCATCAATATTGCCGCTGTGTTGTCCCATATCGTAGAAGGTAATTAAAATCCCGGTGACGGTTCCCAATAATCCGACATAGGGCGCATTGGATCCGATGGTATAGATGGGGGTCTGGTTTCTTTCCAGGGCGATATTGAGTTCGTGAATGTTGGGGTAATCGCGCACATCCACCCGCGCCAGGAAAATATAGCGTTCCAATACTTTCCACAGCATGATCAGGCTCATCAGCCCCAGTATGCCGAGAATGATGTAATCGACGTTTGCTTTTAAAAATTCCATGACGGTTTCCTCGCTGGTTAATATAGGGGGCGCCACTATACCCGTGCCACATTGAGGCCGTAAACAAGAGAGATTCTTATATGGCACGTTGCACTTTTCCGGCGCGGTGGTAAGGTGCGCGCTCTTGATTAAGGAGTACCCATGCAATACCGCAAACTTGGCCAGACCGGCATTGAGGTCAGCGTCATCTGCCTCGGCACCATGACTTTTGGCGAGCAGAACAGCGAAGCTGACGCGCACGCGCAGCTCGATTACGCCCTCGCCCACGGCGTGAATTTCATCGACACCGCCGAGATGTACCCGGTGCCGCCGGGGCGCGAAACCTACACCCGCACCGAGCAGTACATCGGCAGCTGGTTGCAGCAGCGCGGCAGGCGCGACGACATCATCCTCGCCAGCAAAATCGCCGGGCCATCGCGCGGCAATGACGGTCAGGACTACATTCGCGGCGGTTCGCGCTTCACCCGCGCGCAGATTCACGCCGCCTGCGATGCCTCGCTCGCCCGCCTGCACACCGATTACCTCGACCTCTACCAGTTGCACTGGCCGGAGCGGCGCGTCAATTACTTTGGCCGCCTCGGCATGAGCGCGCTGGACGACCCTGCCGACCTCACCCCGCTCGCCGAAACCGTCGCCGCGTTGGACGAACTCATCCAGGCCGGAAAAATCCGCGCCTATGGACTTTCCAACGAAACCCCCTGGGGCGTGATGGCACACCTGCGCGAAAGCGAACACGCCCAGCGCACCCGCGCCGTCTCCATCCAGAACCCCTACAACCTGCTCAACCGCAGCTACGAAGTCGGCCTCGCCGAAGTGTCATTGCGCGAACACATCGGCCTGCTCGCCTACTCGCCGCTCGCCTTCGGAATGCTCACCGGCAAATACCGTCGCAAACCGTGGCAACCTGAGTGGCGCATCGCCCGCTTTGAGCGCTTCACCCGCTACACCAAGCCGCAGGCATTCGCTGCGGTGGAGCGCTACGCCGCAGTCGCCGAACAGGCCGGACTGTCGCTTACACAAATGGCGCTGGCGTTTGTGAACAGCCGCCCGTTCGTCACCGCCAACATCATCGGCGCGACCACCCTGGAGCAGCTCGCGGAAAACATCGCCAGCATCGACATCACCTTGAGCGACGACACCCTCGCCGCCATCGACACCATCCACGCCGACATCAGCAACCCATGCCCATGACCCCCCGCGAAATCAGCATCGACCTGCCCCACATCCGCCTCGCCGGACAGCGCTGGGGCGACGGCGAACACATCGTCCTCGCCCTGCACGGCTGGCTCGACAACGCCGCCAGCTTCGCCCCGCTGGCGCCGCACCTCATCGACGACAACACCTCGCTCATCGCCCTCGAATTTGCCGGACACGGCCGCAGCGCGCACCGCCCGCTCGGCGCGGGCTACCACTTCACCGACCATATGCGCGACGCCATGTACGCCGCCGAAACGCTGGGCATCGAAAAAATCGACTTCGTCTGCCACTCGCTCGGCGCGGCGGTCGCCAGTATGCTCGCCGGTACCTTCCATGACCGCATCGCGCGCCTGGTCTGCATCGAATGCTACGGCACGCCGTACGTCTCCGACCACAACGACCTGCCGGAGCGGATGCGCGAACGGCTGCTGACGATGGACTACATGAACCCGCGCAGCACCCGCCACTACGACGACCTCGCGCCACTCATCGCCGCGCGCATCAAGGCAGGCGCGATGCACCCCGCAAGCGCCGAACGCCTCGTACGCCGCAACCTCATCAAAGAAGCGCAGGGCTACCGCTTCATCAGCGACAAACGCCTCACCGTGTGGCAACCGATGATGCTCTCCGAAGAACAAGTACAAGAATTCATCCCGCGCATCACCGCGCCTGTCCTCATGATCGAAGGCCACGACGGCTTCACCGCGCACTGGCATTACCTGCCCGAACGCTACCGCCTGACGCAGGACATCCGCGTCGCCAAACTCGACGGCGGCCACCACCTGCACATGGACCATCCCGAAGCCGTCGCCGCCGCCATCAAACAATTCTGGCGGGAAAAGCCGCTATAACCACACCGCATCCCCCCTCCCCCTGCGGGGGAGGGGACGGGGATGGTACAACCCAAAGACCTCCTTTACAAAACAGCCCAAAGACCTCGTTTACATCCATCATCCCGGTATCACCTGCACGGAGATACCCATGCCCTGGAAACAAA
>ERZ773049.1054-NODE-1054-length-16332-cov-6.163175_pt1 | contig 16332 bp, 16 predicted proteins | sample MGYA00580633_ERZ773049 | MGnify/ENA primary metagenome ERZ773049 (study PRJEB29015, sample SAMEA2737991) | human oral metagenome | biome: human oral; feature: human-associated habitat; material: dental | place: China | collected 2066 ... | reverse complement strand
CAGTCCTATCTAATCAACGTGTTGGTTGAGAGAATTGCAGATAAAGTTGTTGGGGAAGTGACTGAGGAGGGGCAAGATGACATCGGATGAGCAGACGTTATATTTCTTTGCCTTTCGGTATGCCTTGCCACGACAATCCTATGCACTGTCTCTCGTGTCCGATCTCGTCCTGCGGCGTGTGGATGAGTTTGAGGATTGGCAGCTGCGAGACATGATCAGTGAGATTGAGGCACATTGGGAGATGAACAAGGACATCCATCCGATTGACCGAGATGTGCAGCGGCTCTTTCGAGATCAGCTGAGGAATGCTCTTTTGGAGAGAAGCATAGAACGGGGAGTGAGATAAGCGTGTTACTGAAAATCATAGCACTGGTTATATCGTTGACGATCGGATACGTATGGTTTATGGGATGCAACAATGCTGCGTTATGCGATAGTGTCTTTCTGCATATGACTACCTATGCTGATTTGGGAATGTTCCTGGTTATGGAGTCTATGTGTGTAACGATTGGACAATTGATTATTGAGTTTGTAGAGACTGAGAAACGGCGATAAACAAAGAGCGGTTATGCGCCGCTCTCTTGGTGCGTATGGACAGGAGGAATCACATTGCTTGAGAACGACGCAGCCTTGCAGATGGCAGATGAGATACGGCAGGATCGCAAGCAGGCAGAATCGATGCTGCTGAACTATACGGAGGAGCTGAAAACGTACCGTCTGAAGCGTGAGGAGTATGTACGGGGGAACAACGTACAGGGCGGTGGCGGGAATCTGCCGGGACATCCGACGGAGGCAGAGGCTCTGCGCGGTGTGAAGTTTGACGAGACGTATCCTGCCTACACATGGCTGCGGGCGGTGGAGTTTGTAGAACGCGGTCTATCGGAGCGCAAGCGGATATTTCTGGATGCGCGGCGTAAGGCGTCACGCGGCAAGGCAGGAAGAGGGCGCAGGGCGTGGCTGGTACGCACACAGATGATGTACTGCGAGGCGATGCGGGAGCGGTTTCTAAACTCGGAGTTTTTTGTGAGTGAGAACGTGTTAAAGGAAACATGGAGATATATCATTGACCGTGTTGTTGAAGCATATCTGAAATTGGAGCAGAAAAAATTAAATAGACCCCTCCCATAAAGCTGTTTTTCAGTGTTAAAATGCTATTGTGGGTAGTTTGGGGATAACCCCAACCACTGATCTCTCCTCCTACATCTCACGGAATGGCCGTCTCAATCGAGGCGGCTTTTCTCGTGGGGAGAATGGAGGTTATGAGTTGATTGCAGAGGAGGTGGCATGATTGCGGCAGTTGATGGAAAATTTTTGCTTGGAGATTGTGCAAAGTGGAAATGGCACGGAAGCCTACAAGAAAGCGGGTTACAAGGTTAAGTCGGATAATGCGGCTGCTGTTGGTGCTGCCAAATTGCTAAGAAAGGCTAAGGTGCAGAAACGTATTGCAGAACTTCGCAGCGAAATGGATTCGCGCAAGATCATGGACGCAGCAGAACGACGTGAACTCCTTACGCAATTTGCCCGTGATGATGATACCAACAAGACAGACCGCCTCAAGGCAATGGATCTCCTCAACAAGATGGACGGAGTATACATCAACAAGACACAGGTGAGTGGCGCGGACGGTGCGCCGCTTGTGTTCCGATGGGAGGGCAAGGATGGCTGAGATTGTAATACCATATACACCGCGCCCGATCTGGCGTGATACGATCCATCCTGCGCTCACTGCAAATCGTTTCGCGGTGCTGGTCTGTCACCGTCGTTTCGGCAAAACGGTTGGCACGGTCAACGAGATGATCAAAAAGGCGGTGCTCAACGAGAAGAAAGCGCCTGTCTATTCCTATGTCGCACCGTACCGCAATCAGGCGAAGCGCGTTGCATGGGAATACCTGAAATACTATACGAATCCAATACCGGGGCGCGCCGTGAATGAATCAGAACTCTATATCGAACTGCCGACACGGCATGCACGTTCCCCTGGCGCACGGCTCTATATCATCGGCGCAGATCATCCCGATGCGCTGCGCGGTATCTATCTCGACGGGGTTATCCTCGATGAGTATGCAGATATCAAGCCGGAGCTCTGGGGCGGTGTCATTCGTCCTGCGCTTGCCGACCGCGAAGGATGGGCGGTATTCATTGGGACGCCGAAGGGGCAGAATCAGTTTTACGAGATGTACCAGCACGCGGAGAAATCGGCGGGTTGGTACTCTTGCATTTATCGGGCGGATGAGACGGATGTTATCCCAACAGATGAGCTCGCCGATATGAAAGCGCAAATGACTGATATGGAGATTCGGCAGGAGCTCCTATGTGACTTCACGGCGTCGGCCTCTGACGTTGTTATCCCGATTGACCTAGTGAGTGCGGCGGCGGAAAGAGAGCTGACGGAGAAGGATGTAGAGGGGCAGCCCGTTATCCTCGGTGTGGATGTGGCACGATTCGGCGACGACCGCACCGTGCTCTGCGTGCGTCAAGGGCTTTGGATTAAGGAAATCAGCACGTTTACGGGACTTTCTACGATGGAAGTCGCCAATCGTGTGATTGACTGTATTAACCAACATCGTCCACAGGCTGTTTTTATCGATGCTGGGGCGATGGGCGCGGGTGTCATTGACCGACTGCGGCAGCTGCAGTATCAAGTGAGTGAGGTCAATTTTGGCGAAGCGGCACTGAGTACTGACCGTTATGCGAATATCCGCGCGGAGATGTATTTCAAATGCCGCGATTGGCTGACGTCTGGCGGCGCGCTGCCAAAGAATGCGGAACTCAAGACGGAGCTTTCGACGGTGGAATATAAATTCAACCCGTCGGGGCGCATTATTCTTGAGCCAAAAGAGAAGCTAAAGGAGCGCACGGGGAAGAGCCCTGACCTTGCGGATGCGCTTGTTTTGACGTTTGCCCGTCCTGTTTATATGCAGGGCAGTGTAGGGCGGCAAAGGCAGATGTGCAACACGGACTATGACCCGTTTGAAGCAATGTGAAGAATACGCACATTGCTTTTTTGTTGCTGTGAAAGGGGGTGAGATATATGTGCACAGGTGGAGGCGGAAGTTATACGCCGCCGAAGGTGGACCCGCCGCCGACGACAGTGCAGGTGTCGGATGTTGGCTCCAACGATGGCGCTGCACAGGCGCAGAAGCGCAAGCATGGCCGTGCGTCGACGATGCTGTCAAGTGACCGCGATACGATTCTCGGCGGAGCAACAGGGAGCGTGCGCACAACCCTCGGCTAAGGAGGAGGAACATGAAGGAAGAGAACGCACAGGGGGCGCGGCTGCCCCCGCTGATTCGCGCAAGTGATCTTGCAGTGAAGCTGTCTCTGTCACGCAAGCCGATAGAGCAGACGGTAAAGCAGCTGATGGAAAAGCGCAATACGTATGAAGCCCGCTGGAAGGCAATTCGCGCCTATCAACTGCCTTATGTCGGCGTGTTTGACGGGGTGGACGATGAGACGAACGCGGGCAATCGCAAGGATACCAACGTGTGGCATAACTGCGCATGGGACAGCAATCAGATCTTTGCCGCTGGTGTTATGGGCGGGCTTACCCCGCCGTCGCGCAAGTGGTTTCGCTTGGATTTTGCGGATACGGAACTCAAGGACAATTCGGAGCTCGGACGGATTCTGGACGAGCGCATTGATATTCTTGCGGACGTGCTGGAAAAGAGCAATTTCTACACGGCGGTGCACAGCTGTTATTTGGAGCTGGCTTTTGGGCAGGCACCGCTTGGCATTTTTCCAGATCATCAATACGGCGTGCATTTTGTCCCCTATCCGATTGGCAGCTATGCGATGGAGAATGGTCCAGACGGAACGGTACAGACGTTTTGCCGCAAGGTGAAAATGAGCGCGTCACAGATCGTGGATAAGTTCGGGGCAGAGAATGCACCCGACAATATCCGCGCGGAGCTGTCCAATGGGCCTGGGATTAAGGCGACGCATACCGTTGTCTGGTATGTCGGCGCGAATCGGAACTATGACCCGAAGAAGCTCGGGAGCTTTCATCTGCCGTATGTTTCTGTCTATTACGTGGAGGGGAGCACGGAAGATGAATTCCTCCATATCGGCGGGTTCCACGAGTGGCCTGTTCCCGTGGCGCGGTATCTCATCTCGGGGAATGACAGCTACGGCAAAGGCCCCGGTTGGTTTGCGGAGGGCGATGCAAAAATCCTGCATCTCCTTGAAAAGGACAAGCTGACGATGGTCGAACTGACGGTAAAACCACCTGTCGTCGCCTCTGCGGAGCTCGGCATCAAGGGCGTAAATCTCGTCCCCGGCGGCAAGACGTTTGCCCTGCAGAAGGACGCTGTCACGCCACTTTTTCAGGTGCAGGGGAATCTCGATCATCTGCGGGAGGTTGTCGCGGATGTCACGACGCGCATTAAGCGTGCGTATAGTGCAGACCTTTTCATGATGCTCGACCAACAGGATAAATCCATGACCGCGCGGGAAGTGCTGGAACGGACGCAGGAGAAGATGAATATCCTCGGGCCCGTGGTACAGCGGATGCAGTTTGAATTTCTCGGGCGCATCATTGAGCGCGTGTATAACATCCTTGACCGTGAGCGGATGTTTCCTGAGCCCGAAGACGAAGAAACGGCGGCAATGCTGGCGGAGCAGGAACTCAAGATAGAGTACATATCACCGCTTGCACAGGCGCAGAAGATGTCGGGGCTTGTCAACATTGAGCAGGCGGTGGCGTTCGTCGCGCAGATTGCACAGTTTAATCAAGACGTGCTCGATAAGGTCGACTGGAATGAGAGTGTCAACCGCTACTTTGACATGCTCGGTGCACCTGCGGCAATCAAGCGTACAGATGATGAGTTTGCCGAGATCCAGCAGCAGAAGCAGGAGGCAGCGGAGAAGGCACAGCAGATGCAGCAGGCGGCACAAATTGCGCAGATGGCGGCACCTGCTGCGCAGGCAGCGAAGAACGCAACAGAGGCGGCGCAGGACGGCAACCCTGCCATGCAGCAGCTTCTTGGCATGAGTGATCTGTAGGAGGTGTGTACGTGGATTATGAACAGAATCCCGCAGATAAGATGCGGCGTATCGCAGATGAGAAAATCGAATCAAAAGATCGTGCAGCGCTTCTCTCGTTGATGCATTCGGCAGAGGGGCGCTGGTTCGTTATGCGGCTGTTTGAACGCTGTCACCTGTTCGGAGGGACGGCATTCGCGGAGGATAACGTCAACCGCCTGCTCGTCATGGAAGGGGAGCGGCGCGTGGGGCTTCACATACAGAACATCATCACGGCAAATGAGGACTTGCTTTCGGAGAAGCAGAAGGCGGAACGCGAATATTGTGAGACGCTGAACGAACTGAAAGCCATGATTGCGGCAGCAGAAACAAAGGAGGAATAGACATGACAGATCTCTTTGATTTGCAGAGATTCGCAGAGGAGGATGGGGGTGATGTGCCCGCCGATGCGGGCAGTAGTCCCGACACAGGTGACACAGCCCCTGATGAGGCAGAAGAGGTAAAGGACACCGAAGGCAGCGCAGAAGAGGCGAAGAATGACACGATTCTCGGCGGCAAAAGCACGCCGAATGTCCCCGACGCGTACGACTTCAAGGGCATCGTCCCTGATGGCATGACGTATGACGAACAGTCTGCGGCGGCGTTTGGAGACGTGGCGAAGAAGGCAGGGCTTTCGCAGGAGCAGGCGACGATGGTCGCGTCCTACGGGATGCAGTACATGCAGCAGGGTGTAGATGCGGCCATGAAAGCCGTGCAGGACACACAGGCAGGATGGGCCGATGAAGCACGCACACAGCTCGGCGGACAGTTTGACGCCGTTGTGGCAAAAGCGGCGGCGGGGCGTGATGCACTCGCAGTGAAGGTGCCCGGACTCACGCAGATGCTGAATGAGACAGGCGCGGGAAACCGTGTAGAAATGATTCGTCTCATGGCGGCAATCGGTGACCTTATCGGGGAGGATGGCGGCGATCGCAACAGCTCTGGTGGGGTGGAGAAGTCCATCTATGGCAAAACAGATTTTTCTAAGTACTAAAAGGAGTGAATGACTATGGCTATTCTTGGTACACAGGCATTGACCATCGCGGATTGGCGTAGCCGCATGAATCCGGATGGGAATATTGATTTCATCATCGAGGCGCTTGAGCAGTCGAATCCGATCATCAATCAGGTCCGTTGGCTGCAGGGCAATCTTCCGACGGGGAACAAGACAACCCTGCGCACGAGCATCCCGCGTCCGTCCATCCGCCGTATCAATCGCGGCGTTGACGCACACAAGTCGACCACGAAGCAGGTACAAGACACTTGCATGATGCTTGAGGACCGTTCGAAGGTCGACGTAAAGCTCATCAGCATTCAGCCGGACAAGGAGGGGTTCCGTCGCAGTGAGGATGCGGCATTCGTTATGGGCTTCGGTGACATGGTTGCTGAGAGCCTCTTCTATGGCGATACCGCGCAGGAGCCGGATACGTTCAATGGTCTCTCGGTACGCTACAACGTCATCGGCGGTGAGAAGCATTCGGCAGGACATCAGGTCATCGAGGGCGGAACGGCCGGGACGAACACCAATACTACGGGCTTTTTCGTCGGTTGGGGCACGAAGGCAACGGCGGGCATCTATCCCAAACACTCGAAGATGGGGCTGCAGAGTCAGGATCTCGGCGAGTGTGACGCGGAAGACGAACATGGGAGGAAGTACCGTGCACTGGTGACGCTCTTTGACTGGGATGTTGGGATTGCAGTACAGGACATCGAGGCGAACGCGCTTGTCCGCAACATCGATGTATCGAAGCTGATGAGTTTGAAGTCGGCTGAAAAGCAGGCACTCGTGGAGAAGTTCATCATCGCGAAGAATCGTATCCGCAACCTGCAGAACAAGGACAAGAAGGTGCACCTCTATGTATCTCCTGCGATGTACGACTTCTTCGAGATTTATTTGCTCGATAAGAACAACGTACATGTGACCCGCCAGGATCTGCAGAATGCACCGACCCAGCTCTATTTGAGCGGCATTCCGATTGAGAAGTCGGACTCCATCCTCGAGACGGAGCCCGCATTTGCAAAGGGCTAAGGAGGGACTGTCATGATTTTTGATCAGCAGCGGGTATTTCTGGATAAGAAAAATCTCACGAACGGAGAAATCACATCGGACATTTTGGACATGGGCGCCGGCGAGGCGTCCATGCCACTCACACTTGTCGTCCTTGTGTCGAAGGATGCAGGGGCGGGCACCTTTAAGACAGTGCTCGAAACTTCGGCGAATGAAGCGTTTACGACGCCGAAGACGCTCGGCACCTATGAGCAGGTGCCGCTTTCGGTGCATGTCCCGCGCGGGAACCTCGGGTATCTGCGCATCAAGGGAACAAGCACATATGCAAAAGGGACGGTGACGGCGGGGCTTGTCCTCGACGACAACATCAACCGCTGATACACGTCCTAGAGGCAAGGAGCAGAAGGGAAAACCTTCTGCCTTTGCCATAGTGCCATAGGCTCTATGACGTTATGGCAAAGGAGGAATCGTTATGAACAGTACGGAGATATGCAATATGGCGCTTTCCTATCTCGGGAACGGGCGCATTAATAGCATTGATGATGCGGCGGAGGATGCCCGCAAGTGTAAAATCCACTATGACCATGACCGTCGGCGGATGCTGATGGCGTACCCGTGGGGATTCGCCAAACGGATGGAGAAGCTGGCACTGTTCACGGACAAGGTGCCCGGTTGGGATTTTGCCTATTCCTACCCGACCGAATGTGTCAATGTAACCTATGTGTACGACGAAGATGGTGCACGCAGGAAGGAGGAGGCGCGAGAGGATTTTGAGATCGTCACACTGGACGGACGGAAGACGATTGCGACGGATGTGCGCGACGCGTGGGCGGAATACACGGCGGATGTAAGAGACGCGAATATGTTCAGCGAAGAGTTTACGGAAGGCCTGACACATCTCCTTGCGTCCTCTATCGCTATGGGCATTACGGGCAATGCAAATATCGCAATGCAGCACATGCAGCTTGCACAGCAGTCCATCGTGAGCGCGGGATATTATAACGCGATTGAGAAAGAGCGGCGGATGCGGTATCCGAATAAGTATGCCAACGAGCGGTTTACGTCATAAAGAGGGGGTGATCACATGGCACAGCCGACACCGTTTTATTCGATACAGCCCGCGTTTACGGGCGGAGAGATTTCGGGAGAGATTGCCTCGCGTGTTGATCTGGACAAATACCAACTCGCCCTTCTTATGGCGGAGAATGCGATTATTCGCCCGTATGGGCCCGTCTATAAGCGCCCTGGCAGTATCTATGCAGGGCGGATGAAATACGACGACCGTGACGCGATTCTCGTGCGGTTTGACTACACGGTGGATGTCACCTATCTCCTCGAAATCGGCGACAAGTATATCCGCATCTGGCGTGATGCGGTGCGCCTTCCCGTGGAGCTTGAGACGCCGTTTTCGGTGAGTGATCTGCCAAATATCCGCACGGTGCAGTCGGTGGATGTGATGTATCTGTGCTGCGGCACATGTCCTGTGCAGAAACTGGAGCGGTACAGCGAAAATGACTGGCGCATTTCAAACGTTGCCTTCTCACGGACGGCGTATGGGGATATTAACCTCGACGAGACGGCAAAGATTGCGCCGTCTGGATGCACGGGCGATATAACACTCACTGCATCGAAAGACTTGTTCATCGCGGAGCGCGTCGGCGATACGATGAAGATTGAGCAGTATGTGAGCGGGAAAACGGTCAATTACACGGGCACGGGAACGGCGGACAGTGCGGCGGTAAGCATCGGGCGCACGTGGAAAATCGTGACGCATGGCACGTGGACGGGGAAAGTCATTGTGCGGAAGTCGACGGACGGCGGGGCAACGTGGATTGACCTGCGCACCTATACGTCGAACAACGACTATAATCCGTCGGAGTCTGGTGATGTGGATGAGTATTGCATCATGCGGATACACGTGGAAATCACGGGCGGCACCATACGCGCTGATCTATCCGCCTATCCGTATCGCCACGAAGGTTATGTGACCATTACGGGCGTCACTGACGGGACACACGCAAGCGCACACGTGGACGAGGCAATCGGGTGTGAGAGTGAGACGGCGGATTGGTACTGGGGCGCGTGGAGCAAAACAAACGGGTACCCGCGCAGTGTGGCATTCTTTCAAGACCGCCTCTGTTTCGGCGGGAATAAAAAATATCCACAGCGACTGTGGATGAGCAAAAGCGGGGATTATGAGCATTTCGGCGTGCAAAAAGAGGCGGGAACGGTCACGGACGACAGCTCGGTTGCGGTTGATCTGCTCTCGCGGCAGGCGTACAGCATTTGCCACATGGATGTCGGGAATGATCTTGTGATTTTTACGGACGGAAACACGTGGACGGTTGCGGGCGGCGAGACGGTAAAGCCGACGAACATCACGCCGCGGAATCAGGAGAATTACGGATGCAGTAATGTCCCTCCTCTGCGTGTCGGAAACCGCATTGTCTATGTACAGCGGCGCGGCTCGATTGTACGTGACACGGGATACTCCTATCAGAGTGATGGGTATATCGGAAATGATCTGACTCTCCTCGCCAAACATCTGGTGAGAGGGCGGAATATTATCAGCGCGGCTTATGCACAGGAGCCCGACAGCCTCCTCTATTTTGTGACAGATGATGGATGGATCCTCTGTCTCACCTACGTCGCCGATCAAAAGGTCTATGCGTGGAGTCATTTCGTGACGGACGGGAAATATAAGGCGGTGTGTGCGGCAAATCACGGGAACAATGACCGCATCTATGCCGTGGTTGAGCGCAGGATAAACGGGAAAAGCGTGCGCTATTTGGAGTATTTCGCGCCTCTCGTCGAATCCGATGCAGAGCAGGATTACACGATGATGGATGCCGCTGTGCGCGCGGAATACCAGGCACCGCAGAAGGAACTTCCCGCGGGCGATGTGCTCCTAGGGAAGGAGGTCACTGTCATGGCGGACGGATACTTTTTCGAAGGCGTCAAAATGGCGGCGGATGCACGTATCCCCGAGGCGGCAAAAAACATCATGGTTGGTTTGCCGTATACGATGACGCTGGAACAGCCGAACTGGGACGCAGGGAACACCGACACGGGAACGGTGCAGGGGCGAAAGAAGGTTGTGACGAACGCTATCCTGCGCCTGACGAAATCCTACGGCGGGCGCGTCGGACAGAATACGCGCAGACTGGATAAGATCATCTATGACGCGGAGGCGATGGAAACGGACAACAATGTCCTCTATACGGGAGACAAGAGAATCACACTTCCTGCGGGCGGTTATGATACGGAGGGGCGCACGTGCATTGTGCATGATACGCCGTATCCGTTTAGTCTTTCTGCCGTCATTAGGGAGGTGTCGTTCGGTGGCTAATTATGAGATCAAGAAGATCACAAAAGAGAAGAAGAAAAAGCAAGTGGCGGCAGAGCTTTATCGACAGCTGCGTGCCGCTGACCGTCGTGAGATGAAGGCAATCGTCAAGGAGCGCGGGACGATGGAGGACGAGGTCTATGAGTCTGTCGTTCGTTCGGAGGAGTGCTATGCGGCGTATGACCGCACGGGGCTTATTGCCGTGTGGGGGTATGTGCAGCAGGACGCCCCCGGGCGGCTTGTGTGGTGCTTGGGGACGGACCGCGTGCAGGAGCATCGTTATGCGTTCGCAATGGAAAGCAGGCGTATTCTGACGGCATGGGCACGGCGTTACAAGGTGCTCTATAACGCTGTTGGTGCGTTTAACAAGCGTGCGATTGCGTGGATTACCTTTTGTGGGGCGGTTTTTCATCAGGAGATCCTGATCGGCGGCGAGCGTTTTATCCCGTTTACGATTGAGGGGGTGGATTGATATGTGTGGATTTGTGGAGGGGCTGACAGCGCTCTCGGGGCTGATGCAGTACAAACAGCAGCAGAGTGCGGCAAATGCGCAGGCGAATATGTACCGTGCGCAGGCGGACGCGGCGGAGCAGAACGCACGCATTGAAAACCGCAGGCAGGAGCAGATCGCCGATAACTATGCGCAGCAGCAGGAGGCTCTTCGGGCCCGTCAACGCCTGACAGAAGGAGCGCAGCGCGCGGAGACAGGCGCGGCGGGGCTGAATTTCGGAGGCTCTGCAATGGATATTCTTTCTTCGGGCTATGACGCGTATAACAAAGACAGCATGAATTTGCTGATGAATCAGAGGAACGATAACTATAGTTCGCGTGTGGCGGAGAGCAATTATATCAATCAGGCGAATGCGGCGCGGTCTGCAGCGGCGAATGTCAAGCGGCAGGCGAAGATGTCGGGACTGGCGACGATTCTCGGAACGGCGGCGAGTGTCTACGGCGTCGCGCAGCCGTGGAAACATGGAAACACTGCGGCGCAGGAGAGTGTGCAGGCGGGGGCAGCACCGCGTGATATCGGCTATGGCACAAGCGCGTTCTACGGGTCGAAGACAGGGTACACGTTCGGCACGCCGTATTTTCCAATGACGCGCCCGTCCTTCACGGACTCGTTCGGGAAGGGGTTCAAGAATTACAATCCGCGCGGGAGGTGGTAAGAGATGAAGTTCACGACGTATCAGGCGGCGGTAGAGCCGAACACGATGCATCCGCCCGCGGTGCGGGTGTCGTCGGATGTCAACGCCTATGGCAGCGGCGGAGAGGAATATGGCAAGTTCGGTGCAGCGATTGGGCAGGTCAACAAGGTGCTGGCGCAGCGTCGTGATGATCTTGACGCCGCCGATGTGATGAAAGCCCGCAACGAGATTATGACGAGTCTCACGCAGCAGCTCTACGGCGAGAACGGGCTTTTTGTGACGGGTGTCGGAGAGAACGCAAAAGGCCTTATGGGGCGCACAACGGACGCAATCAACCAAACGTATGACGATGTGAGCAAGCACTACAACGATCGCGTTAAGTACGCACTCAAGGGCAATCTCAACGAGAACATGGCGAACTTTCAGCGCATCGCCGCATCCAAGGAGATGGCGGAGGGGAATGAGGTGCGCAGGGAGACGTTCGCGGCGAACATGGACAACAGCAATTCGCTGGCAGGACTGAACTATAACAACCCTGATTTTTTGGAGGCACAAATGCGTGGGGATGTTGTGCTGATCAACGCCCGCGCACAACAGGAGGGATGGACAGGAGCGCAGCGTGAGGCCGCAATACGTGAGCACAAAACGAAGTATTTTACCACGGCGGCAGGCGCGGCAATGAGCGCAAATGACCCGATGCTCGCGAGCACTATTCTCGAAAAGCACCGCTCTGAGATCAGCCCTGATGCATACTGGGGAGTCATGGGGAAGGTGAAGGCCCAGAATGAGCAGGACAATATGGTGAAGACGGTCGATGACATACTGGAACGCCATAAGATAAAGAATCCCGACGGAACATTTAGCTACGATATGGAGGGAGCCTATGCCGAGATCGACGGGCTAAGCCGAAAGGTGAAGCGACGCGGCGGCGGCTCCTACCTTGACACGGGTCACGGCGATATGGATAAGTGGCTGGGGCGGTCGGCGAAAAAGTACAATCTCGATTTAACGCTCCTCCACAAGGTGGCACAGCATGAGTCCCATTATAACGGGGCGGCAGTGTCAAATGCGGGGGCCCTCGGCGTGATGCAGCTGATGCCTGGAACAGCGGAAGGGCTCGGCGTTGACCCCTATGATGATCAGCAGAATATTGACGGCGGGGCGAAGTATCTGAAGCAGTGCCTGGATGCATCCAATGGAGATGTCCATGAAGCACTGGCACGGTATAACGGCGGCCCAAACTACTATAAATCCGCCGAGGCACAGCGATATGCGGACGAGGTGCTCGCGGAACAGGTCAACGGAACGATGGCAGAGGGCGGCGGTGCCGCCACGTACAACCTCCCGACGCAGGGGGTAGATATTGACGAGCAGGTGAACCACCTAAAGCCCGCATGGCGAAGTGAGGCCCTTCCTGCCATCGGCGGAATACTGAACGAGATGGGTCTTGCGGACGGGGCGGCAATCTCTTCGGGGGCACGCTCACGGGAACACAATCGTGAGGTCGGCGGCGCGGAGCACTCGCACCATATCGACGACGGTGACGGCGGGGATGCAGTGGATATTGTCCTCCCTGATGGCACTACCCCCGCACAGGCGGAGGAGGTGCGTCGTCGATTTGAGGCGACGGGGGCGTTCGGTGAGGTGCTTTATCATACGGTCGGCTCGGGCTGGCACCTGCATCTAGGAGAGTATAAGGGCGGACTCATGGGCGGCGACGAGGATGTAGATGTCCCCTATACAGAGGCGGAAAAAGAACGCCTGAGACGATTTGCCGACGCAAGGAACACGGATAATGAGAAGTTCAAACAAGCCCGTACGAAAGCGAATTTCGACAACACAATGACACGCATCGATCAAAGTTCTGACTATACAAGTGCGGTGCTTGCCATAGACAACAGCGGTTTACCGCTGGACGATAAACAGAGGCTGATGTCGATGGCGGCGCATAAGTTCGGCATAACGGCGTCTGGCAGTGCAAGAGGCAGCTCTGGCGGTGGCCGTACAGGCGGCGGGCGTTCGGGCAGAGGATATACAGAGGCAAATATAAATGCTGATGTGAACAAACTGCGGCTTCTTAACATCAAGTTCTCTGGCGGAGAAAATATTACGACGAGCGAATTGCTTGAAGCGCAAAGCGCGGGAAATCGACTGGAAGACAACGGCGTCCTTCCTGAGGAGATGGCGACGGAGCTGCGCAATGCGTATAACAATCAAGAGCTTATGTCTGACCTTACGGACGACATTGAAAAGCACGGTATCACGGGGGCATTTAGGCATCTCACCGAAAGAGGAACGAGCGGTGAGGTCGCCGTGATGCTGCTTTCAAAGGTTGATGATTATTACAAGGGTAAGGATTATCAAGGAGAATTCTGATATGGCACTCGACTTAGAAGCATACCACAAAGACATAGAAGACGAACGGCGGCAGGACGAGGAGCGCGCCGCGCAGGAAGCCAATCAGGCAGCGTGGGAAGCTAAGCCGTTTTATTCCAAAGCGGCGACGATCATCTCTGAAGACGTTGGGGCGATTGCTGACGCTGCGGGGGATAGGCTCGGAAAGATCAAAGATGCGTACAGTGCGTATTATGAGGCACAGGCTGCGTCTCGTGATAAGTACGGTATCTATATCCCTACGCCCGAAGTGCAGGAAGCAGGGGACAATCTGCGCGGCGCAGTCCTTGAACCGGTCACGCACCCGATCAAATCTTTTGTCGGTGGGTACATCAACCAAAAAGCGGACGAAGGCAGTACGATTGCGCAGGATGTGCGCCAATCGGAGACGTTTTTACACTATTTCGTGACGTCTGAGGACAAACTCAAAAAGGCGAAAGAGATAGAGGATACGACGGGGATTTCGGCGGATGCGTTCATCAATGACGACGTCGCCTATAAGCAGGCACTAAATGTCTACGATTACAAGCGGGCAAAGGCGGCCGTCATGCCAGAAGATCAGGCAATGGAGGCCGTCTGGCAGGAATTTCCCGAACTGCGCAATGTGTCTCTGACGAATCCCACGGAAGCGGCACTCGCCCTTCACGATATGGACTCCGTACGGCAGACGCACGGGATTGTGGAGACGTTCAATCACTTCATCGCGCTGGGGAACAAAGAGCTCGAATACAACAATCTGCAATATAAGATTATGACGAACAGGGCGGACGATAACGACCGTGAACGCGCCGCCGATTTGGAACGGATGATTGCGGAGGACAAGAAGACTGCGCCGTCCTTTTTTGACGATCCTCTTGCGGCGATTGTCGGCGGGATGGCATCGTCGGGGCCTGAGATGCTGCAAAGCATCCGTGAAGGCGTGCGCGACGGACTCATCACGGCAGAGGCGGCGGCTCTTGCAGGGGCGGCACTGGGAACTGGGATAGAACCTCTCGGCGGTACACTTGTCGGCGGCGCAGCAGGCGCGGCTGGCGGTTTTGTTGTTGGCACCGCACGCTCTGTGATTACACGCGCGACAATGGGACAGCTCGCTCGTGCAGGGCTTGGCGCAGGGATGCGTGTCGGTATGTTCGAGGGGATGCGTCGTCCTGAGACAGGCTCGCGTTTCGCCGAATACGGGAACATGAAGGACACGGACGGGAATCCGCTCCTCACGGACAATGACAGGCGGCTTTACGCGACACTTGGCGGTGCGGCGAATGCAGGCATTGAGATGGCGAATTTCGGGATTGCGACAAAGCCGCTTTCCCGTGGCGCGGTCAATTTTCTCACGAAGGGCGGCACGGACAAATACGCCGTGGATGCAATCAAGGGCGTTGTCGATGCGGCAAAGTACGACGTGGCAAAGCGTGAGTCTGTCGCGGCGTTCGCAAAGGCGCAGGTCAAGGATACGCTGAAGATTGCGGCGACGGAATCCGCCGAAGAGGGCGCACAGTCAATCGCTGATGATCTCATCCATAACCGCATTGTGAGTGCTTCTGACGGGCGTGCGGCGGATAAGGCGTACAGTATCGGCGATATTGCCGCGAATGCACTTGTCGCAAGCGTCGAAGCTATCCCCGCGGGACTTGGTTTTGGCATGGCCTCCTCGCTCGGCGGCGGGTCGCTCGGCAGTGTACGTCATGCGCGGCGTCTCTTTTCCGAAAAGGCAAAGGAGGAGCTCGCCGCACAAAAGACAATGACGGGTACGGTGATGCTGAATCGCCTGCAGCAGGTCGCCTCGTCGGCAAAGCTGAAGGAGACAGCCCCCGACGTACAGCAGAAGATTATCCGTACGCAGGTGCAGGGCTCGGGATTTGAAAACGCCTATATTGATACGGCAATGGCGGTGAAAAAAGAAAACGGCCTTGCTGACCTGAAGGAGGTCGCAAAGACCGCTGGTATTCGTGAGGAGGAGCTCCAAAAGACAATAGAGTCGGGCGGACATCTCTTTGTCCCTGCGGAAAAGTATGCGCAGTCTGCGGCGTCTCCACAGCTCCTTGAATCCGTCTCGTTCTCTCCTGAGACAGACTCTGCAGCACGCATGAAAGAGAATGCGAAGATGCTGTCTGACGCGCTCGAAACCGCACAAAAACGCGCCGTCCATGCACGGGCGGATATTGTCAAAAGCATTGCGGATGAATACTTCCCCGAGGCGAGGGAAAACCTTGACGAGCAGGAGAAAGCACTTCTCTATAGCGAGCGCGATATGGCAAAGGCGGTTATCGCCCAGAACACAGAGAGCCCCGCTGAGGGGTGGCGGTCGCTCTATAACGACTTCACGGCGGCGCGGGATGAGATCCTGCAGCCCGCAATGGATGCACTCTCAAAGGGAATGAAACAGGGCGTTGACATTCTGCCGCTTGGCGAAGATGGGCGCG
>ERZ773049.1053-NODE-1053-length-16341-cov-8.026956_pt1 | contig 16341 bp, 15 predicted proteins | sample MGYA00580633_ERZ773049 | MGnify/ENA primary metagenome ERZ773049 (study PRJEB29015, sample SAMEA2737991) | human oral metagenome | biome: human oral; feature: human-associated habitat; material: dental | place: China | collected 2066 ... | reverse complement strand
AATAGCCCCTGTATAGGACTCTCACTAACCTATAAACTTAGATAGTGACTAATGACCAATGACCAATGACTAATGACCAATGACTAATGACTAGTGACTAACGACTAGTGACTAATGACTAATGACTAATGACTAATGACTAGTGACTGACCACTAACGACTAATCACTAACGACTATTAACAATTAACAAGTATAAAAGATGAAGAAGTTACTACTTAGTATCATTATTCTTTCGTTTGCTTTGCCATTACAAGCGCAGGTAAGAAAAGTGCGTCCGAGGATTATGCCTCCTATTATTCAGGTGAAAGAGGTGGATTTTAGTAAAAACGAACTGAGTTATACCTTTGAGAAGTTAAAACTTCAGAATGAACGCTGGTATAAGTTCAACTCAGTGGGACTTAACATGAGTGAGGTGGCGTATTCCAACTGGAATGCAGGGGGGGTAAATTCCATTACCTTCTTAGCCGATGTAAAATTTCGCCGTCGTTACTTGGTAAAAAATTATTTTTGGGATAACGAACTGGTGGCCAACTATGGAATCAACGCCCAAAAAGGAGAAAGCCTTAGAAAAACTGATGACCAAGTTACCTTTACTTCTTCCTATGGTTATCGTACAGGCTTTAGGGATTGGTATTATTCGGCCAAGCTGACTTTCAACACCCAGTTCAGCGATGGTTACGACGACCCAAGAGAGGCAGACGATGAGCCGATCTCTCGTTTTATGGCGCCAGGTTATCTGTATATAGGTATTGGTGCGGAGTATGCACCACAGGATGGTAAAACAGCTCTTTTCGTCTCTCCATTTACCTTGAAATCTACCTTTGTTATGGATCAAAAATTGGCCGATAAGGGTTCTTTCGGTCTACCGGTAGCTGAGTATGACAATGCAGGAAACCTTATAAAACACTCCAAACGCAGTGTAACCGAAGTAGGTTTCTTAGTATCGGGCAAGCATGAAATGGATATCTATGAGAATGTCAAGATGACCAACCAAGCCTCCCTATACACCCAGTATGACAAGAGCTTCGGTAATATAGATATAGACTGGCAAATGTCTATAGATATGAAGATTAACAACTACTTACAAGCACGTATCGGCACGCACCTGAAGTATGATGATGATATCAAGTTCAAAGAAGAAATATTGCCCAATGGTGCCAAACACTTATACAGCCCACGAGTACAGTTCAAACAGATATTGGGTATAGGGATCAAATACACCTTCTAAGTCCTATACCATGAATAAATCAGCGGCAATACCATCACTGAGAAATAATCCTGCATCAGTGGTGATCAGATGATTTTCATTGTTTAACAATAGGCCTTTCTCTATATAGGGAAAGGCTTCTTTGATTAAGTAGTTCAGATACTCTTGGCCAAAATCGGCTTGGATCTTCTCCAAGGAGATGCCTTTGCGTATCCTAAGCCCAGTCATGATGCGCTCGTTATAGCAGTCTTTCTCTGATAGGATTTCCTGCTCTTGAGGGAGAATACCCTGAGCTATTTGGCGTATATACTTTATGTTATGGGCTATGTTCCACATACGTGCCTGCCCATTGTAGCTATGTGCCGAAGGGCCTATTCCCATATAGGGTTTTTGCTCCCAATAGGCAGTATTGTTTTGGCTAAAATAGCCTTGCTTACCGAAATTAGAGAGTTCGTAATGCACAAAGCCTGCTTGCTCTAAGCGTTCCTTGAGTAAGTAAAAGTGCTGGCGGGCTTGTCCGTCATCGGTAGGAGGCATCTTGCCTTTCTGGATAAACTGGTATAAGGCGGTACGAGGCTCTACCGTAAGAGCATAGGCCGAAAGATGAGGTATCCCAAAGGAAAGCGCCCGCTCTATATTCGAGCGCCAGCGCTCCTGAGTCATATGGGGAATCCCGTAGATAAGGTCTATAGTGGTATTGGCAAATAGAGCAGCGGCTTGTTCTAAAAAAGCAGTGGCCTGCACAGCACTATGCGCCCGATTCATCAGCCGTAAGTCTTCTTCATAGAAGGATTGTACCCCCACACTAAGGCGGTTAATGCCCAATTCTTTTAACTGAGCTAAGGAAAGCTCACTATTGGTGCGAGAAAAATCATCAGGATTCACCTCTATAGTGATTTCTGCCCCTTCATTGACTTTGTAATGCTGGTAGATAGTAGCAAATAACTCGCTTAGCTCTGCAAAAGTCAATACAGAAGGGGTGCCTCCGCCCAAATAGATGGTCTGTAGGGGAGTGGTAGCCTCCGCTTTTCTTAGTTCCAGTTCCTTGCATAAGGCCTTGACCATCTCTTCTTTGTGCTTTAGGGTCGTGGAGAAGTGGAAATCACAGTAATGGCAGGCCTGTCGGCAAAAAGGAATATGTATATAGAGGCTATACATGGCTCAAGAAATTCTGTTTTCGTTTTGCTTGACAAAGGCCTCCCAAGAGGAGTAACTTTGTTGCTTTTCGGCTTTTCCGCCATTGAAAAAGTGGCAGACAGCTACGGCTAGCCCATCGGTAGCATCAAGGTGAGAGGGGAGCTCTTTGAATTTGAGCAACTGCTGCAACATCTTGGCTACCTGTTCCTTGGAGGCATTTCCATTGCCAGTGATGGCCATCTTCACTTTCTTGGGTTCGTATTCGGTAATAGGCAGATCACGAGCCAGTCCCGCCGCCATAGCCACTCCTTGGGCACGCCCCAGTTTGAGCATGGATTGTACGTTCTTTCCGAAAAAGGGGGCTTCTATGGCCAACTCATCTGGGTGATAGGTATCTATAAGCTCGGTGGTACGCTCGAATATATGCTTGAGCTTGAGGTAGTGATTGTCGTACTTGCTCAGTAAGAGTTCATTCATCTGAACAAAACGCATCTGGTTCTTCACTACCTCTATGATACCAAAGCCCATAACGGTCGTACCAGGGTCTACCCCTAAGATTATTTTTTCTATAACCACGTTTCTCTCTTTTAGCAAGATACTTGTAAGACCTCCATATCTCCCTTAAGGCTGATTTGCTTACAGCAGGCAGGTACCAATACAGTTTGCCCTTTTTCCAAAGGCAGTTCCATATCCCCATATTGTAGACTGCCCTTACCTGCAACCCCCATATAGATATGGAAAGATTCTCCTGAAAGAGTCAGGGGCATCTCTTGGTTGATTTTCAAATAATCTGTAGTAAAATAGGGTGATGCCACAGCAGGATTAACGGTGTTTTCCGCCTTGGTATAGGTCTTGCGAAAATCATCTTTCTGCTCAAAATCAATGGCGTCCAAGGCAAGTTCTGTATGTAGTTCTCGGTAATTACCATTTTTGTCCTTGCGGTCAAAGTCATATACGCGGTAAGTGATGTCGCTGGTCTGTTGGATTTCAGCTAATAAGACTCCAGCTCCTATGGCGTGGATTTTCCCCGCTGGGATAAAGAACATATCCCCATGTTTTACCTTTTCAAAATGAAGCAGTTGGCTAAGGGTCTTATCAGCCAAGTGGGCTTGGTACTCCTCTCGGCTCACGTTTTTATTGAAGCCTATAATGATAGAAGCATCTGTATCTGCCTCCATGATATACCACATCTCAGTCTTTCCAAAGGAGTTATGGCGGGCTTTGGCCAAAGCATCATCGGGGTGTACTTGTATGGAGAGGTCTTGAGCGGCATCTATGAACTTGATGAGCAGCGGGAAGTCTGTCCCAAATCGCTTATATACTGCACGGCCTAAGAGAGCCTCAGGTGCTTGCTCTATGAGTGCCTGTAGGGAAGTACCCTTTAGAGCACCATTGTCGATGACAGAAATATCGCCTTTCACCGTAGAGACCTCCCAACTTTCCCCTATAAGAGGTTGATGGATAGGCTTATGGAGTTCCTTCTCAAGTTTCTCTCCGCCCCAAATACGTTCCTTAAAGATAGGGGCAAAGCTAAGTGGATATAGGTTCATTGGTATCAATATTTGAAAGCACAAAAGTACAATTTTTTTTAGAATTACAAGCAGTCTTAGGAGTGTTCTATATATTGGCTATTTTTGTTATTTATTTGTTAATCACGGGTCGTTTGGTTGTAAATAAAAGGATAAATTTTATCTTTGTACCTTATAGAAAAGCTGTATAAAATGAAAAAAGGAATATGGATAATTTTATTTTTCTATGTCTGTTTCCCTCTAAGGGCACAGAATTCTAAAGAGTTGATAGAGATATTACTTGATTTCTGCCAGCAGGTAACCCAAAAAGAGCCTTCAGAGGAAAAGATATATGCTATTTTTCAAAGTATATCCCCTGAAAAGAAATATCTTCTTCTTGAGGAAAAGAAAAGCAGCTTTGCAGGATTCACCCAAGAAAAAGTAGCTTATATGGATCTAGATAAGGAAAAATATGATAATAATGCCAAGCTAATATTTTATAGGAGAGCAGCAGAGCGCGCATACACCTTAGACCTATCCCTCCATAGTCCCTATAGTATCAAAGCAGGAAAAGTGAGCTATGAAAAGGCTATATATCCTATCTCTTTTCCTGAGCTAACAGAGAAGTTGGGGCGTGTTTTCTATGATCCTATTTTCCAACCCAAGGATACCAAAATGAGTAACTATATTTATCAGAATCCACAGACACACAAGAAAGTAGTATTTTCTATACTATCCTATAACCCGCCTGAGGCGCCCTATAATATCATATATCGCATTGAGATAGAGGACGTTCGTTTCTTTGATGAAGCCTCCTTGAGAAAAGGTAAGTTTTACATGAAAGAAAAGGACTAAAATCAATAAAAAAATAGTATGAGTTAGGTGTAAAACAAAGTTCGTGCGAGTAGGGTATGTGTGACAGTTAATTCTTTTTTTCAAATACAAAATTACTAATTTTTTGGAACTCTTATTTTTTATAGAAAAAGTTTAAACGACTTCATTTCTTGTTTTCAAAAAGACATCACTCTATATTATTTGATATATAATATCTTTTTTCTAAGTTTAGTTGATAGTAAATTTAAAATCGATATTTGTTAATTTTTATTTTATTTTAGTAAAACTTACAAAGAGTCAAGATATTGCTTAGGTCTTATCTTGTGATATTTGCAGAAAGCTTCCGTGAAGTGGCTGAGATTGGCATATCCAACTTTATAGCCTACTTCTGACACCGAGTAGAGGCGAGTGGAAAGCAGTCGTTTTGCCCATTCCATTTTTTCGGATAGGGCATATTCGGCGATGGCTTTTCCGATAACCTGCTTGAAACACTTTTGTAATTTGGAACTGCTCATATTGGCTTCACGCGCCAATTCGGGAATACTCGGTACATTACTGAGACTTTGAAGAATCTGACGACGAACACGGAATACTGATTCAACATCATTTAGGTTTAGGTTGGTAAGAGACTTTACTTCTGAACGTTTTTCGAGCTTTTCAAGAAACATAGTCAGTAATTCTATAGATTTCTCATGCAAGTGAAGCGTTGAAAAAAGATTTTCTATTTCAATGATAGACTTAATATTATCCAAGACTTGCTGCATTGCAGGTGTAATAGTCTCAAACAAATAAAAAGCCTTGTCAGATTGGAGAAGCCGTCCGATATAAGTTTCATTTGCAGTATCAATCTTTTCAATCCATTCCTTATTGAAAGTCAGTGTAATATTTTCATATTGTTTTTTCGGTGGAAAACTCCACTCAGTTGGGATGTTGCTTGAGGGCATGAAGATGCCATCGAGTGTATCTATTCCGACTGTTTTTGTACTCGTTCCTATTATCTGCTCGTGTTTATGCTCGTTGATATAAAACATGATAGGAATCCATTTCGAATTTTCTACTGAGCGACGTATCATAGTTATCGGTTCATATGTCACGAAACGGATATAAGTTAGCGTTAGCCATGATAGAGGATAATACTGTTTGAAAAAACCACTACCAATAGAAGGAGGAATGGTAAATTTATCGTTTATTACTGATGTGTCAAATTGCTCAGCAACCATTTCCATCCAATCTTCAGGTTTGTTGATGGCACAAAATTCTATAGTCATTATATTAATATCTTCTTGCAAAATTATAAATAAATACGGATAAAAAGTTGAATTGTAACAAATTTTTATCCGTATTACTCTTTAAAAAAGAATTAAAACTTCGTAAAGGAAGTTTTTTGATAGGAGTTTACTCAAAAGAGACTAAACTTGAAGGAATTCCTATGGAAGTAACAATGGGAGATTGTGAACATTCACCTGTTTTAGTATTGTAGGTGTAATAACCTGTACCATTGTTACATGTCATTCCGAAGACGATAAAGTCTTTGTAACGAGTTATAGCAAAAGAACCATTACTATCTGTCATTGGCAAATTGAGTTTTTCGATAGTTTTGTTCCAAATGTCGATTTTTACGGGCTGGAAATCTTTCTTTAGTATTCCAAATTCTGTATCTGTTACTTTCACGCAACTATACACAATACCATTACCTGCGTAGAAAGACTTTATCATATACTGTCCGGTCTTTTCTATTCCCTTTATGGTTGTTTTCGATAGGTTGAACAGATAATCGGTATCCCACTTGTCACTTCCCTTGCGGATACGTAGGAAACCTTCCTTATCAGCAACGTTGAAGTTGTCGCCTGCACTGTAAAAGTAGATGTCGCCTCGCTCGTCTATGAATGCGTCAGAATGGCGAAACAATCCGACAATACTTGTGCGATTGTCCTTGATAACTTCTGATTTTTTGGTCTTGAGATCAATGATAGCTACCTCTGCTCCAGTTCCAGGTACAGAGGTGATGAGAGAATTAAGTTGATTGAGGGCAACATACATCTTTCCATCACGAATGACATTACAACCAGGATCAGGGTTGTTGTCTTGAATTGCATAAGCCGAGAGGTCAATTTCATCTTCCTTTTGCAATGTGGTGGTATTGATTAATGCAATTTTTCCACGTCCATGCAAAGCTACATATGCTCGTTGTTCGTCAACGAAATTGATTTCTCCGGGTTGAGCCATCTGTTCAAAGGTCATCGTACCTGCTTTTAGCAGTTCTCCATGGATACCCCTTGTAAACTTATGTATCTTATCTCCAAATTTTCCTTCGGGTACAAGCACTGTATTTCCCTTAGCAAAGAGATAGCAACCAAAACCGAATTCAAACGACTTTTTGTTGTCGGTAGTTTGAGGAGTCAAATCACTGAATGTCCCTACGTAAGCACTTCTATCCACATGATGTACAAAGGCGAAATGCTGTTGCTCCTCTTGAGGGGTAGTCGTAGGTTCGTCATTTTTGGTACAAGATGCCAGCCCTATGGAGCCGACCAGCATAGCAGAAAAGGCTATGCGATTGAAAATAGGTGTATTCATTATTTATTAAATTAAAAAATCTCTTTTGAGAAAACATATCTGAATTTAAGATGGAATGTCCGTCCTGCCAATGGCTGGCGAAACTGATCCCAAACTTCTTTATTCATCATATTATGGCATTCCAAAGCTACAGAATATTTGTTTTTGTAAGTCAATAATAAACCTATGTCATTGACGAAACTACGAGGAATACGTCGTTTCTGCAACTCTGTGAGTTCCCAAAAGTAGAAGAACTCCTCGGTGAACTTTCCATCCCAAAAAGCCTTAATATGCCAATTCTTGAATAATTGGTCTCTGTGATACTCTGCTCCAAAGTTAGCGAACAGATAGGGAATATTTGGTAGTCTTAATCCTTTTGTTGGATTGGGAGCTTGGGTGCCAGGTAAATAGTTCAAAACATCTCGCAAATCCTGATAAGTCAGGTTTCCGTAAGTATAGACCGTCGGTGTTATATCCAGTTTCAATTCGGTCTCTATCCCTTTGATATGTACCTTTTCTGCATTCACATATCCGGCTGCCATATGTTGTTTCATCAGTTTTATCATATCGCTTACTTGCATATAAAAGCCGTTTACTTCAAATTGTAATCGTGACAGTCCGAGTATATCGTTTTTATCTATCAGGAAGCCTAGATTGAAATTGTGGCTTTTCTCAGGTTTCAGTCCGGCAGCAGGAAAGGTGATGATACCATCGCCGAATAACTCTTGCGAATTAGGTAGGCGTATAGCCCGTTGGTAAGATGCCTTCAGGTGAAAGCCTCTGAACGCTTCGTACTTCATTGCTTCTATCCAGCCAATTTGCGAGGTTGTATTGTTCTTTTTCTTTGGGGCTTCTATCATCTCGTATGAAGTCAGATCCTCTATTTCGGAATGGAGATGGAAATACTTTGCTGAGAACATATTTGTCAGTTTTCTGTCAAAAAGTTTCGTATCCCAAGTTAATCCAGAGATAACACTGGTCTTTTTGCTAGGAAATCCTCCGATGACAAAACCAGCATGTTGACTCGCAATCTCATCATTTGGTTGTCTTTGGGCATAGTTGATAAGTGTGTTCAGGTTCAAACTTTGATTGGCTGATAATTTATAATCGAAATTGATACGTTCATTGATTTCCAAGCTTTTGTCATTTGAATTATGAGGAACCTCTCCCGTTTCTCCCATTCCGTTCGGGCTTGGATATATATTTCCTTCGAAATCGTAATTAACTTGTGCTATATCTACAAAATTATTTGTCATATGTGAGAGAGAAAGATGAGATTCGAGGTTAAGGCGATCGTTTAATATTCCACTTTTTATCAGTTTGTTTTCTAACATAAACATACCTGATTGGTTTTCGGCATGTTGTATGTTTTTTAAGATACCTTGGATTTCATTGAAACGATTGTAGTAGCCAAACTCAGTACTAATCTCATCAAACCAAAGTTTCGTAAAAGCAATTTTCCCCTTAAGCATATATGATTGGAAACGGTCATGGTCGCGTTTTACCAATAGATTTTCTCTTTCAGGAACTCTGAAAGAATAATCATTTTTTGCGGTAGTATAATAACCTCCCATTCCGATTAAAATGCCACTCTTTGGAAAATTTTTACGAGAGAAGACACTTCCTTTGTGTGTTTGGTAAGAACCAAACTCATACGAGGCATCTAAATAGTCTGTACTAAACTCTTTTGTAACGATATTAATGGCACCTCCCAATCCATCACATCCAAAACGAGCGGGAATGATACTCTTATAAACTTCTATTCTTTCTATAATGTCTATCGGAATTTCATCAAGAGAAAAAGCTCCGTCAGAATTACTCATAGGTATTCCGTCCCATAGAATTTGAATACGGTTGCCTTCCAATCCATGAACAATAATTCTCGAACTGCTTCCTAAACCGCCAGTCTGTCCAACTTTTAAACCTATTGTTTTATTTAAAACGGTTTCTAACGAAATAGATCTGCCTTGAAGCTCTTTTGCATCTATCACAGAAACAGCCTCTGGTGACTCTCTAAGAAATTGTACTCTTGTTTTTCTAACTATAACTACATCTGCCAAATCTATTGGTTCAGGGAATAGTTTTAAGGTATAATGCTTCTGATTTGTAATAATTGTATCAATAATTGTTTGGTATCCTACAAAACTTACCATAAGCATAAGTTTTTGATTGCTTGGTGCACTTAGTCTTGCAATACCCTTATTATCTGTAGTCGTACCATTTGTATATGCTGGAGCATTTAAATTTTTCCATTGTATAGTGGCAAATTCTATACTATTCCCATTTTCTGCATCAATAATTTTTATTTCAATAGGTTGCAGTTGTGCAAACATAGAGTAAGACCATAATAATAGAAAGCTAAGAATAGACATTCTTTTATATAAAGGGGCTATTGAATTGATAGACATATCTTATTTGTTTGTGAAATTCTGTGCAAAGGTACTTATTTGTTGATCAAATAAATACCCCTATTGTTTACACTTATACCCCTATTGTGTTTTTATATACAAGTTGTTGTTTTCAAGTAGTGTAGTACTCAACAATATGTCTACTATACCTTACTTAAAGAAGGTAATATCATAATTGTACCTTCTTATTCTCCCTCTTCTTTGAGGCTATAAGCATATCTTTTCCCTTGTTGTTTCAGTGTATAAGCAACATCATATGAAAAAATATTGAACTTTGATACTTATACTCCTGCTTATAAGGCCCTATATATTTGTTCTATCAAATAATTCTAGAATAACTATTATACTTATGGTAAAATAGCCTCTTGTCAATATCTTAATAATCAAAGGAGGAATTTGGTTTATTAATACTGCTGAGGCAACATATTATGATGTATTCCATTTCGAAAAAAAAAATAAAAAAAATAAATTTGCAGATTTGATAAATTGTTGTACCTTTGCACGCTGTTAGAAATACCAATAAATCAAGGTACTAACACAATAGGAATGTTTAATTAAAATAATTTAAGTGTGGACACATTAAGTTACAAAACACGCTCAGTGAACAAGCAATCCGCTGAAAAACAATGGGTTGTAGTAGATGCTGAGGGTCAAAAATTAGGACGTCTTGCCTCCAAGGTTGCCAAACTCCTCAGAGGTAAGTACAAGCCAAGTTACACCCCCCATGCCGATTGTGGGGATAATGTAATTGTTATCAACGCTGAGAAAATAGAACTTAGCGGACTAAAAACCGACACTAAGGAGTATCTTCGCTATACTGGATACCCTGGCGGACAACGTATTCAATCTTTCAAACAGGTACTCTCTAAGTTCCCTGAACGAATCATTGAAAAAGCTGTAAAAGGTATGCTCCCTAAAAACAAATTAGGTGCTGCTCTTTTCCGTAACCTTAAAGTATATGCAGGGGCTACTCATAACCATGAGTCTCAAAAGCCTGTTTCTATTAACCTAAATGACCTTAAATAATGGAAGTAATTCACAAGATTGGACGTAGAAAAACCGCTGTCGCTCGTATCTACTTGAAAGAGGGAAGTGGTGTGATCACCGTTAACAAGAGAAATTTGACTGATTATTTCAATACCCCTACCCTTCAGTATAAGGTAAAACAACCTTTTGCTTTGCTTGGTGCTGAGGATACTTACGATGTGAAAGTAAATGTATATGGTGGTGGTATCACAGGACAAGCCGAAGCCATCCGCCTTGCCATCTCTCGCGCTCTATGCGAATTGGACGTGGAAAACCGCGCAGTGCTTAAGCCTGAAGGCCTTCTTACCCGCGACCCTCGTATGGTGGAAAGAAAGAAATTCGGTCAGAAGAAAGCTCGTAAGAGATTCCAATTCTCAAAACGTTAATATTTTATCTAAAATCATTTATTTATTGCCGTATTCCCCTCTTGAGGAAGTTAGTTTAGCATCCAAATACTATGGAACAAATAATCACCATGTATTGCTAACTCTTAATACGGAACGTAAACTATTAAAAAAATGGCAAATTCAATAGAAGTAAAAGACCTATTAGAAGCTGGGGTGCATTTCGGACACCTTACCAGAAAGTGGAACCCTAATATGGCGCCATATATCTATATGGAAAGAAATGGTATCCACGTGATTAACCTATACAAAACGGCTGCTAAGATAGAAGAAGCCAACGAAGCACTTAAGAAAATCGCTGCTTCTGGTCGTAAAGTCCTCTTCGTAGCTACTAAAAAACAAGCTAAGGATATCGTAGCTGAAAAAGCTACTTCAGTAGGTATGCCTTACATTACTGAAAGATGGCCTGGTGGTATGCTTACCAACTTTGTTACCATCCGTAAGGCTGTAAAGAAAATGTCATCTATTGACAAAATGAAAAAAGATGGTACTTACGATACCCTTTCTAAAAAAGAAAAACTACACATCACCCGTCTTAGAGAAAAACTCGAAAAGAACTTAGGCTCTATTGCGGATATGACACGCCTACCTGCTGCACTTTTTGTAGTAGATACTCTCAGAGAACACATCGCTGTCAAAGAAGCTCAAAAATTAAACATTCCTATCTTCGCTATGGTGGATACTAACTCTGACCCTCGTGAGGTAGATTACGTAATCCCTGCCAATGACGATGCGTCTCGCTCTATAGAGAGAATCCTTACTTATGTAGTGGAAGCTATCAAAGAAGGTCTCGAAGACAAAAAAGTAGAAAAAGCAGAGGAAAAAAATACTGAAAACTAAAATTATTAATTCATAAAGTGATTATTTATAGCTTTAAATAATCACTTTTTTAAAAAAATATACGAGAATATGTCAAAAATTACTGCCGCTGAGGTAAACAAACTTAGACAAGCTACAGGTGCTGGTATGATGGACTGCAAAAATGCCTTAGTAGAAGCTGAAGGGGATTTTGATAAAGCCATCGAAATACTTCGTAAAAAAGGACAAAAAGTAGCTGAAAAACGTGCCGACAGAGATTCTTCTGAAGGAGCTGCTATCGCTAAAGTAAATGCAGCACATACCAAAGGTGCTATCATCTCTCTTAACTGCGAAACTGACTTCGTAGCCAAAAATGAATCTTTCGTAGCCTTGGCCAATGAATTGGCTGAATTGGCGCTTAACTATAATGACAAAGAATCTTTCCTTGCAGCCCCTTTCCAAGGTCTTACTGTAGCTGATAAACTAACAGAACAAACAGGGGTAATCGGTGAGAAGATCGAGATTGGCCAGTTTGAAACCTTAGAGGGTAACTATGTGGATCTCTATATCCACGCAGGTAATAAGATTGCTGCCTTAGTTTCGCTTTCTGCAGCTATCGATAAGGCTCATGAGGTAGCTCGCAACGTATGTATGCAGGTGGCTTCCATGGGGGCTATCGTACTCTCAAGCAAGGATTTTGATCCTGCTTTCGTAGCTAGCGAAACAGAAGCACGTATTGCTGCTATCGTAAAAGAAAACGAAGAGCTTCGTCGCCTTGGAAAAACTGAAAAACATGTACCTAAGTACATCTCTGCCCTTCAGCTTACTCCAGAAGTGCTTAAACAAGCCGAAGAAGAAGCCAAAGAAGAACTCAAAGCAGAAGGCAAACCAGAAAAAATATGGGATCGTATCCTTCCTGGAAAAGTACAACGCTTCATTGACGACAATACTACCCTTGACCTAGAAAAAGCACTACTTGACCAATACTACATCAAAGATGAAAGTAAGAAGGTAGCTGACTATGTAAAGGGATATAATGTAGAAATCACAGGATTCAAGAGAGTTTCTCTTGTATAATAGTCTCTCCATATTTTAATTATATATAAAGTAGAAGGAGTTTCCTTAAGTAATTAGGGAAACCCTTTTATTTTAGTTGTTAGTGATTAGTGATTAGTGATTAGTGATTAGTGATTAGTGATTAGTGATTAGTTGTTAGTGATTAGTTGTTAGTGATTAGTTGTTAGTGATTAGTTGTTAGTTGTTAGTCACTTGTCACTTGTCACTTGTCACTTGTCACTTGTCACTTGTCACTATTATAGGGTTATTATTATGAAAATAATTATTTTCTCAGCTCCTTCGGGTACAGGTAAGTCCAGTGTAATCAGGGAATTACTCAAGCAAACAGATTTGAATCTGGCTTTTTCTATCTCCACTACCTCACGTGCCCCCAGAGGCAGTGAGCGCGATGGGGTGGAGTATTATTTCGTTACAGCTGAAAGATTCCAAGAAAAAATAAAGCAACAAGCCTTTATAGAATGGCAAGAGGTATATGCAGGAAACTACTATGGGACTTATGCGAGCGAGATAGAACGACTCTCGGCCATGGGTAAGAACATTGTCTTTGATTTGGACGTCTTCGGGGGGATTAACCTCAAGAAACACTTTGGGGATAAGGCTCTTGCTATCTTCCTACAGCCGCCCTCCTTGGAAGAGCTTAAAAAGCGTTTAGAACATAGGCAAACCGATACGCCAGAGAAGATTGCCATGCGTATAGATAAGGCTGCTTATGAGATAGAGCAAGCTGCTTATTTTGATAAGATTGTTGTCAATGACAATTTGCAAGTGTGCGTAGAGGAAGTAGCACAACTGATTCGTACTTTCTTAAATCATTGATAAAAAGGTATATATGCAACCCAAGAATGTAGGTCTTTATTTTGGTTCCTTCAATCCTATTCATATAGGTCACCTGATCTTGGCCAATTATTTGGCCGAGCATAGCAATTTAGATGAAATATGGCTGGTGGTTACCCCTCAGAATCCTTTTAAGGACAAAAAATCCTTGCTGGATAATGCTTCACGCTTGGAGATGGTGGCACTTTCGCTTAAGGAGTATGATAAGCTCAAGCCTTGTGATATAGAATTTCATTTGCCACAGCCCAATTATACGATTGATACACTTATTCATCTGGAAGAGAAGTATCCACAACATAGTTTTTCGCTCATCATGGGGGAGGACAACCTGAAATCCTTTCACAAATGGAAGAACTATGAGGTGATACTCAGCCGTTACCTCATCTATGTATATCCTCGCTTGAGCGAAGGGAGTGTGCCAGAGGTTTTACAGGGGCATGAACATATAGTATATATAAAAACCCCAATTATAGAGCTATCGGCTACTGCTATACGAGAGGATATAGCACAAGGCAAAGATGTAAGACCTATGCTCCCTGCTCAGGTATGGTCCTATATAGACAAATGGGGTTTTTATAAATAATTACTACTTTATCAAGTCATCTATATTCAAAGTAGCACCAATCTCTAACAGATGCAATCGCTTATGAGCATCACTGAATTTGCGTTTGGAGGCTTCTTTGTCAATTTTTATCACCTCAAAGGTATCATAGTGAACACCTAATACATTATCGGTTTCTACAAATTTGGCAGCAGTAAGAGCATCTCTCACGCCCATAGTATAGTTATTGCCTATAGGGAAGATGCCCAAATCCACTTTGTACTGATGAGGGATAATCTTCATATCCATAGTAAGGGCAGTATCACCAGATACATAGATAGTTTTATCATTGTAATTGATCAAAAAGCCAGCTGGATTGCCTCCATAACTACCATCGGGGAAGGAAGAGGAGTGTACGGCCTTGATCATCTTGATCTTCACCTTTCCGTCCAAGAAACGATGGGAACCTCCTATATTCATATCATGTCCGTCAATTCCCAAAGCACGATAGTGGGCAAGTATTTCAGGGTTGGTAATCAGAGAGGCGCCTGTACGCTTGGCAATGGCTTCTGCATCAAGGATATGGTCGCCATGGGCGTGGGTTAGTAGGATATAAGTAGCCTCTATATCATTGATATTGATATGCTGAGCAAGCGGATTGGCACTGATAAATGGATCCACAAGAAAATGTGCTCCTTCTATCTCAATATTGACACAGGCGTGTCCTAAATAAGTAACTTTCATATTTTTAGTAATTTAGTGTTTTCTTCTATATAAAATATTCTATACAATCCTCTTTGCTTGCTCCACTTTCATAGGAGAGGACAACAAAGCGGAAGTCAAAAGGACTGAGGTGTGTAACTAAGGTATCTATGAACTTTCCTTGACTCTCAATCATATACTCACTGAAGTTGTCCACACGCTCCTGTAAGGATTCTTTTGGGAAAAGACTTACCCGTAGGTCAATCACTCTATCAAGAGTCTCTCGGTATTTCTTTTTCTGCGCTTTGAGCAAGCGCTTTTCTAAGTTGGCCAATCCTTTGAGTTGCTTGGCTTCTTGGGCTTTGACGGCGCCAAGGAAGGATTTGTCGGTATGGGCAGCTATCTGGTACAGATGGGCAAAATGCTCCTCAAGGCTCTGTCGCTGTGGAGTGAAATCAATAGGGTATTCGGAGAGTCTTTGAGTAATTTTGTTCTCTAAGACATTGTTTTTTAAGAAAATATCATGATGAGTAAGTCCCAGTTTGTGCAGTTTCTTCTCTTGGGTCTCACTGATGAGTAGCACCGAGTTGCGCAGCATGAGCATAGGGAAAGGCACCTTGTGAAGGGCAAACATATCCTTGAGTTCTAGCCAGTAAGCGATTTCCCCTCCGCCACCTACATAGGCCAAGTTAGGCAAAATCACCTCTTGATAGAGGGGGCGCAGGATTACATTGGGCGAGAAGTATTCGGGGAAACACTCTAAGTGTCGTAGGATTTCCTCCTCTGTGAATCGGATAGAGGTATTAAGCACTGCATAGCCCTCGGAATCCTTTACGATGCGCTCCCGTATACCGTCCTTGACATAGAAGATATTAATCTCACGAGGGTGTACCTGTTCGGGGTAATTCTTATTGACACTCTTGATATAAGCAAGGGTCTTTTCCACTTCCTTGTGGGCATCGTTCTGTAAAAGCTCTTGCCTGAAGTGAGGAACAAATAATTCCTTGAGGCACTTATCATTGGCATCAATAATCACCAGGCCATAGGAGGTAAAGAGTTCATTGACCAAGTATCGGGTAGCACTCGATAGGGTAGGGTGTTGCTCATAGGCTCTTTCAAAGAGGGAGGCCAAGTATTGCCCTTGGTGGCTCTTACCTAGGAGCACTCTGAGAATCTTAGTGATGCGCTCCAGCCCATCGGTGGAGAAATCGCCTACCATACCCCCCTGTTCTGAGTGCCAAGAGAGCTTTTGCCCACGAAAACTAAAGTGGTTAATCTCTTCAAAATCATGGTCTTCTGTTGCCATCC
>ERZ773049.1045-NODE-1045-length-16406-cov-4.594948_pt1 | contig 16406 bp, 18 predicted proteins | sample MGYA00580633_ERZ773049 | MGnify/ENA primary metagenome ERZ773049 (study PRJEB29015, sample SAMEA2737991) | human oral metagenome | biome: human oral; feature: human-associated habitat; material: dental | place: China | collected 2066 ... | reverse complement strand
CCGCAGGGTCACCGCGGGTTGGAGCATCCATATCTGATGGGTGCCTCGCCGGAGCTGATTTTCAGTACGGAACCCGATACCGGGGAAGGCAGCGCCTTCAAAACGCACCCGTTGGCGGGCAGTGCGCCGCGCATCGCCGAGCATGGAAGCGCTGAGGATGAGGTTCTTGGGCAGCGGCTTATGGCTTCGCGTAAGGATCGTGGCGAGCATGCGACCGTTATCGCCGATATTCGGGCGCAGCTGGAACCCATGACCCGCCAGCTCACTATTCCTGAGGCGCCTTCGCTTCTGCAGACCCCGCAGCTGTGGCATTTGGGCACCCCCATCTCGGGTGTGCTCAAGCAGGGTATGACCTGCCTGGACGGTGCACGCGCCATTCACCCGACCCCTGCGATTTGCGGCGCCCCCACCGAGGCCGCGCGGCGTATGATCGCCGAACTTGAGCCGTTTAGCCGCGACTATTTCGGCGGGCTTGTTGGCTATATGAACGCGGACGGAAGCGGTCAGTGGGCGCTCGTGCTGCGCTGTGCTGAGGTCGATGCGCAAACCGCCATCCTCTACGCGGGCGCGGGTATTGTGGCTGAGTCAGACCCGGTGCTGGAACACACCGAAACCGGCACGAAACTGGGCAGTTTCGGGCGTGCGCTGGGCATTAATACGCTGCCGCAGGCGGTTCCAGCAGACGCTTAACATCCAGCGGTGTGGCGACCGAGCGTACATCCACCACGGGAACGGTGTCTTCGGTTGCCACCGCCAGCAGGAACCGTTCGGGATGCGCCGCCCGCCCCGCCGTATCCGCCGTTGGATGCGCTACCGGGCTGAGCGTCAGCACCGACCAGGTAATAAAGAACGAGCGCTCGCTGCCCTCGCGGGCGTTTTCGCCCGATATATCGCGGGTTTTCGGGGTCTGATGCTTACCGGCATCCTCACCGCCCGCCGGAGTTTCCTTTGTTGACGTATCTGAGTCTTCGGGCAGAGTGAGTGTGGCACGCACACTTACTCGCGGACTCACCGAAAGCTCATGTTCGCAGGGGCGATCCTGTCTGCCCGGCGCATCCAGCGGGTTTGCCGGTTCGCACATGGCGCTGACCATCGCCAAGGTCGCATCGTCACATTCGATCTGTACCGTCTGCGGTGAAACGCTTAGCCCGTGCCCGGTTGCCTTGAGCACCGCCTCCTTCGCAGTCCAGATGGCAACTCCCGCCGCCTGCTGCTGACCCGGCGGTAGGGACTCATAGGCGGCGCGTTCGTCGACGGTGAGCGCAACCCGCGCAAAACCTGGGAAAAGCGAGGCCTGAACCGCCTCAAGATCGATACCGAGAACAACCTGCTGCTGCGCACAAAAACCGCCTGCCGCCAGCGAGGGAACCTGCGACATATTGAAATTCACGCCCGCAATGCGCGGCTTACCGTGCGGTTTACCGCTCGTGCAGAGCCGACATGACCGATCCACCGTGATCGTGCGTGCACTCCGCCCCGAAATACCCAGCCGAGGCGCAGCCAACGCCCGCATGAGAGCTTCAGTCGCCAGGTAGCTCACCGAGGCCGACGGGCTGTGTATCGACGCCGCCTTGCGCCGAGCTTCCTCGCCCACATAGTCAAGCCACGTGAACCTTAACCCACCGGTAAAGGTGCGGGTGGGCAGGGTAAATACACTGATGTGCGTGCGTGAAACATCCGCATCCCCGGAAGATATAGAGTGGATGGTCATACCCTAAGTCTACCCGCCCGCCGCCTGGAACCTGCGTGACGTTACGAAACCTCTAGCTTCATGAACTGACGCCACACTCTGCGCTTTACGAGTGTGTAAGGTAAAGTCGAGAGCATGCAGAATCAGATTATTGCGGCGGCTGACGGCTCCGCGCTTGGTAATCCCGGACCTGCCGGATGGGCATGGTACATTGACGAGAACCACTGGGCGGCAGGGGGCTGGGAGCACGGCACCAACAATATGGGCGAGATCAAGGCGGTTCTCGACCTGTTTGAGGCGACCGCCCACCGCGCCGAGAGCAAACTTCTGATCTACTGCGACAGCCAGTACGTGATTAACTCCCTCACCCAGTGGATGCCCGGGTGGAAGAAACGCGGCTGGAAAAAGGCCGACGGTAAACCCGTGCAGAACCGTGACCTGCTCGAAGCGCTCGATGCCGCAAGCACCGGCAGGGACTACGAGATGGTCTGGGTTAAGGGGCATGCTGGGCACGAGCTCAACGAGGCCGCAGATTCCCGGGCGAACGCAGCCGCACAGGCCTTCAAAGAGGGGCGAGAACCCGAAACCGGCCCGGGATTTCCCGGCTCGCCGCATACAGCAGGTGAACAGAGCGCCCCGAGCACCCAAGCCGCCCAAACTCCTGAAACCGCGAACCATGCTCACGCCCAAGACCCCGATACTCTCGCTGCGGATGCGCACCTGAGCCTCGAAGACTTCACCGAAACCGAGGTGGAACGCGCACGCCAGGGGTTCGACTCCCTGAAACTCAACGGGATTCTCAAGTCTGCATCCGCCATTGCCGCCCCCGATCCGCAGGCGGTGCAGGAGCGGAAAACGAAACTTGCCGAAGCCTCCGCACGTGCCGCAGAGCGCGAGGCGCAGGCGCAGCAGCGAGTGCTCGCCGAGCAGGAACTCGCCGAATCAGAAGTCGAAGAGAACGAAGAATTTGAAGGCGAAGGGTTCGAGGAAGCCGAGCAGGAGAGTAACTCTCAGGGAAGCGTCACGGAAAATGCCGTGCCCGAAGAGCCTGCACCCGACCCCATGGGAACCGCTGCATCGGCACCTGCACAATCGGATCATTCGGCCCCGAACCCCGAAGATGCCGTGCACGCCGAACGTGAGCTTGAGATGCACGGCGGGAGCATGAGCGAACCCGAGATTTCTGCGCTGCTGCACGAGCGTCTGGTATGGGTGACCGCGACCGGTCGATCCGTCAGCCGTGCCGACACCATCGCGTACCGTGCGCGTGCTTTCACCCAGCAGGGCAGTCCCGCCAAACAGGGCGTGCAGGTTGTCGATGATCATAATGTGCTCATCATGGCGGCGGTGCAGACGGCACGCGGGCGGGTCAATCGTTCGAGCCTGTGGCATTACGACACGGCGGCAGCCCCGAAGAGCTGGCGGCTGCGGTTCAGGCAAGAGACCACCGCATCCTAAACCCGCAACAGCCTCATTGTCCGCATAAATCGGCGCAGTCCGCACGAGAGACGGTGTTACCAGAGCATCTGCGCCTAAGAAAAACCGGGGCTGCCGTGAAGTCCGCTATCAATCCTTCACGGCAGCCCCGCGTGCTATCTCGTTAAAGTTCAGTGCACATAGTGCGGTTCTGGAACCTAACCCACGAACATCGCAGCGTTCGCGTTTTCAGTCTCCGCATAGTTCACACCCGCACGGTCAAGAGCCTCGTTAATCTGGGTAATCGACTCTTCCACACGCTTCTGGGTGCCGCGCCAATTATCAAGCACCGCCTGAAAGTTCGTCGATGCCGAGCCCGTCCACGAACCCTGCAAATCCTGTAGGGATGCGGTCATCCCGGTAACCTCGGCGCTAATGTTAGCGACCTGGGTTTTCGCCTGGGCTGCCTTCGCCGCAATGGTTTCTGAATCGACGACGAACTGTGCCATGATATTCCTCCTGGGTAGAGTGTAAAGGTTTTTTTCGAAAGCTGCCGACCACGTGAAATTCTGCCGTAGAATTCCGTTCCGTGCAGCGCTCACCATTTACCCTAGAGAAACGCCCATCGCGATGCGCCCGCAGTTCCTACCACCTGTGGATAACTGCCCGCACGGGACACAAAAACCGGTTATCCACAGTCCGAGAGCGTCTTAAAACCGGCATGGGATGCGGTTTCTCACCCGCACCAGCCGAATTATGACGAACTATATCCCCGCCCAGCGTCTACTGCGAAACGCTGTTATCGGTCATCACCGGCGCCGGATAGAACGGCAGGCTAATCACAAAGGTCGCACCGCCTCCGGACGTTTCCTCAATATGCACAGAACCGTCGTGCTGCTCCAAAATCGCCGCAACAATCGACAGCCCCAGCCCGGTGCCACCGGTCTCACGCGAACGCGAGGTATCGGTGCGGTAGAAACGCTCGAACACGCGCTCGCGATCTTCACCGTGAATGCCCGGGCCGTGATCGCGCACCTCAATAACCGAGAGCGGGTATCCGGGAACATCTTCGCGCACGCCAACCGCGATTTCTAAGGGCGTGCCCGCCGGGGTGTAGCGCATCGCGTTGGTGAGCAGGTTGGCGACCACCTGGCGCATCCGCGATTCATCGCCGATCACGGGTGCACTTGTGGGGGCCACATCGTCGGTAAGGCCAACGAGCGAGACTTCACGATCCGGCGACGTTGCGTAGGCGTCGTTGCTGGCATCAACCGCCAGGTGGAACAGATCGAAGGGGGCGAGTTTAGATTCGCGGCGTTCGTCGATGCGCGCCAGCGTGAGCAGATCCTCGACCAGCTGGCCCATGCGCTTCGACTCGGACTCAATGCGCCCCATAGCGGTTGCCACGGCCTCGTCATTGGGCAGAGCACCCTGGCGGTATAGTTCGGAGTACCCGCGAATACTCACCAGCGGGGTGCGCAGCTCGTGCGAGGCGTCTCCCACGAACCGGCGCATCTTCGCCTCTGACTTCGCCTGCGCATTAAACGAACTCTCAATCTGCGCGAGCATAGTATTCAGCGAGATCGCCAGGTTGCCGATCTCGTTGCTGGGGTTGTAATCCTCGATGCGCTGCGAGAGGTCCCCGGCGGCAATCTTCGCGGCGGTCTGCTCCACGCGCGCCAGCGGTTCGAAGGTGCGGGTCACAATCACCCAGGTCATCGCGATCGCAGCGGCAAGTGTGGCAAGCCCGAACGCGAAGGTCAGCACCCCAACCAACGCGACCACCTGGTTCGTCTGCTTCAACGGCAGGGCAATCACCATTGAAGATGCCTGGCCGTTGGTTGAAGACTCCAAAGAAATCGGCATAATACGCCAGTCGTTAGAGCCTGTCCGCGAGTTTACGGTCGTGCCGGTTTCGTGGTATTTCTTGACCTTTTCGGAGTCCCAGCCGGTGAGAACCGGCTCGTTTTCCGCCTGTTGATCGGCTCCCGCAATCGAGTACAGCACGTTTCCGTGCTGATCGAGTACATAGACCCGGTACGAGCCGACCGCCCCGTCCTGCCGGGTCTGTGAGGTTCCGACGGAGGAAACGAGCGAGGAAGAGCTCGCCTTCATCTCTTCGTCGAGCTGATGCACCATTTGGGCGCGCAATGCCGAAATCGCCACGAGCGAGGTGACCGCAATGGCAAGCGCAATGAGCACCGAGGTCACCAGCACCAGCTGGGTTCGCAGCGACAGCGAGTGAGGAAGACGATCAACAGGTTTCAGTGGCACGAGATACTAGCTCCGAGAACCGCGAATCATGTAGCCCACACCGCGTTTGGTGTGAATGAGCGGTTCGTGTCCTTCGCGATTGTTGTCAATCTTGCGGCGCAGGTACGAAATGTACGACTCCACAATGGAGGAATCGCCGTTGAAGTCGTACTCCCATACGTGGTCGAGAATCTGTGCCTTCGAAAGCACGCGGTTTGCGTTGAGCATCAGGTAGTGCAGCAGGTTGAACTCGGTGGGGGAGAGGTCGATTTCCTCGTCTCCCAGGAACACCTCATGGGTGTCAATGTTCAGGCTCAGGTCGTCCACACGCAAAATCGCGTCATCTTCTTCCTGGGCGTTGCGTGACCGGCGCAGAATAGCGCGGATGCGGGCGATCACCTCATCGAGCGAGAACGGTTTGGTGACGTAGTCGTCACCGCCCGCGCCCAGACCGGCAACCTTATCTTCGGTGGCGTCCTTCGCGGTGAGGAACAGCACCGGGTACGTGCGCCCCGCATCGCGCAGACGGCGAGTGACCTCAAAGCCGTCCATCCCGGGCATCATCACGTCGAGGACGATGAGGTCCGGCTGTTCGTTTTCCGCCTTCTCAATCGCTTCGCGACCGTTACCGGCGGTGACAACCTCAAACCCCGCAAACCGCAGGGATGTAGCCAAAAGCTCTAGAATATTGAACTCGTCATCAACGACGAGCAGTTTAGCTTCTGCAGACATTGTGTACTCTTCTTTCACCAGGAAAATTATCGGAAAATCTTATGTACCGGTATGCGCGTCTTAGCTTGCTCGCCTGCGCAGAACCGCCAGCACAATACTGACCATGAGCGCAAGAAAAGCGACCGGAAGCAGAATCAGTGGAATCTGACTCATGAGCGCTGGCGGATGCGCCCCCGCCCATTTCATGAGGAGCATGACGACGCCGCATATTACGCATACTACGGCTAGAATACCGCCGCCCGCACCTAGCCAGCGAATCGCTCGGGTGTAGGGAAGGGCAGCGGCGGCCTCTACGGGCTCAGAGGAAGATACGCTTTTGCTACTCATGGCATAACCGTATCAGGTTTATGGGCCTGCTCCCGCCGAAAAACGCAATATTGCGCTGTGGCGGGCAGTATTCACAGCGTTTGCGCAGGTTAGGGTCTGACATGGGCGCATGCGGGCGAAAACATCACACGAACTCCTCGCCGTCATCGCGCCGGGAGATGCTTTAATAGGTAGTATGTCTGAACAGGTGAACCAACAACCCGACGAATCTACCGTGCCCACGCTTGAACATGATGCCGAGACAACGGCAGCTGTGCATGACCCTTTCGTCGTTGAGGAAGATGAACTTCCTACCGGGGAACCCACCCTGGGGCCTGCGCATAGGCGCCGTCGCACCACGAAGGTTGACGATATTCTTGCGGAGGCAAAAGATATTGCACTCACCGGGGTTGAGGCTGTTGCGCCGCATAACTCTATCGGTCTGGTGCATCATCTGCGCGGCGAAGAAGAGCGCTTGACTACGCATCTTTTTGAGTGCCTGCTGCCGGGGTACCGCGGGTGGTTTTGGTTTGCGACTCTGTCGCGGGCGCCTCGATCTAAGGTTGCGACTATCTGCGAGGTCGGTCTGATTCCCGGTGATGACGCGCTTCTCGCCCCCGAGTGGGTGCCGTGGGCGGATCGCCTGCAGGCCAGCGAACGTGATAATAACGGTGCTGAGGAGGCGGGCGCATCCGCTGAGGGTCATCAGGACGCCAAGGATGCCGAAGAGGTTTAGCGTGAGCTTTCGCTAAGAGCCGCCTTGATAGTTTTGTTCTTCACGGATGTACTCGGAACGATTTTCGAGATGGATTCTAAGGCGAAAAGTTCGCTTCAAGCGACGCGCCGGGGTAATCCGTGGCAAAACTACTTAAAAAGGTACATAATAGTTACTCAGATATAGGTTCGATATAAGGCTAGGCTACGTTTGCTTGGCTGCAGGTTGTATATAAGGGGAATAAGACGGTATGACCGATCTGATTGATACCACTGAAATGTACCTGCGCACCATCCTCGAACTTGAGGAAGAGGGCATTACCCCCATGCGTGCGCGTATTGCGGAACGCTTAGACCATTCCGGTCCGACCGTCTCACAGACCGTGGCGCGTATGGAAAAGCACGGACTACTCACTGTTGAGCCCGACCGTCACCTCGAACTGACCGATGAAGGTCGCAAGAAGGCCGTTGAGGTTATGCGCAAGCACCGCCTTGCCGAGCGTCTGCTCTCTGATGTGATCGGTCTGGATATCGAGTATGTACATGATGAGGCTTGCCGCTGGGAGCACGTGATGAGCGATCACGTGGAGAGGCGCATTCTGGATATGCTCAACCAGCCTAAGTTCTCTCCTTACGGCAACGCTATTCCCGGTCTTGAAGAACTTGGCATCGACAGCGAAAAGAACGACGAACGTACCGTTCCTATGGCGCTTGCTGCCCGTGATTCCGGACCAGAGGATCGCTTCACGATTTCACGCTTCCCCGAATCTATCCAGACGGATATTGACCTGCTCAAGGTGCTTGCCGACGCCGGTATTACCTTTGGCGCTTCGGTGTCTGTGGTCGGCGGCGACAATAACGATGTGATTGTGCGTGCCGATGGCGAAGATGCCTCTATCTCGCTGGATTTGGATGTTGCGAACGCTATTGTGGTCAAGCGCGCATCTGCACTCTAAAGAATGTATCGTTCGCCAGCCGGGCGGTTGTAGAAGGCGGCCGATAGCGCGCCTTCCCGTATAGATCTCATAATTGACCGTGGGGCTTACCGTAGGGTGAGCTCCACGGTTCTGTTATGTCCTGAATTCTCGGGATGAGCGGATGTGAGCCACAGTTACTCCTTAATATATAGGGGGTGGCTGCCGAATTGTACTCTTCGGGACGATATATCTGTATCGTCGAGAATTTGGCGTGTCATAGTGCATCCATGTCGGATGTGTCTTCCGCAGATGCGATGTTCAAAACCAGGTTTTGGGGGATACATTCCAGATATAGCGCGGAAGTTGCTGTAAAACGGCAAAACTTTACAGCGCGACTATCAGGAGAAAATTAACGTTCGCGCAGAAAAAAATTTTAAGAGATATGGATCAACCTTAAAGAAACCTGGGAATGCTGGATATTTGTGTCGATAAAACCCCTCAAATTCGCGGAATGCTGTATAAAACTACTAGTCAGGGGCTTATTTTAGAAGAACAAGTGTTCTTTTCGTAAAGTATTGATAACTCTCTGTTATGGACTATTTGACACTATTAGAGTGAAAAAAGGTGGCGACACGAGGTGACAACTGAGAGTTTTCTGTGTATTCTCATTTTGTGTCCAAATCCTAATCGTAAGAGGACACCCTTGGAGTGAATCCGCCGAGTTCTGCCAGCACTTCAAGGAACGTCTACCCAATACGGCAGAAGCGGGGGAACCACTTTTCGGTTTCTCCTTAGGGGAGAAGCCTAGGGGCTAAGTCGCGCAAGTGACCGAGTGAATCCATGCTCGCGCCCGACAGCTTACCTCGTCAGGCAATGGAGGAATATTACTAATGGCTAAGAAGATTGTTCGTAACGCAGGTATCGTTGCTGTTGCCGGTGCTGCTGTTATCGGTTCCAACATTCCCGCAAACGCATTTGCTGAGGTTCCTGCAGCAACCGACTTGAGCTACGACTACAGCAGCTACGAGTACGATTACAGCAGCTACCAGACCCCCGCAACTTCCTACGTTGCACCTCAGGCTGAGCAGCAGACCGAGTACGTTGCACCTGCACAGACTGCACAGGTTGAGACCACTTCTGCACAGGCACCTGCTGCTGCAGCAGATCAGACTCCTGCACCCGCTACCAACAACGCAACCCGCGACGCTATCGTGTCTGCAGCTAAGGCTGCTCAGGGTACCGGTTACGTTTGGGGCGGTCGCTCCTACGGTGCATGGGACTGCTCCGGCTTCGTCTCCTACATCTTTGCTCAGCAGGGCATCAAGCTGACTCCTTACACCTACACCATGTCCACTGAGCTTCGCGCAACCGCGAACCCCCAGCCTGGCGACATCGTGTTCACCAACGGTTACAACCACGTTGGTATCTACGTGGGTAACGGCCAGATGGTCTCCGCTCTGAACCCCTCGCAGGGTACCCAGCTGACCCCCGTTGATGGCAATGGTTACATGCCTGTCGATGGTTACTACACCGCTTTCTAATCTCATCTGAGATAGAGAAAACTTAGACAAAGACGGCACCCGTCCAATCGGATAGGTGCCGTCTTTGCGTGCTCTGGAAGGTATATATGCCTTTCGAACTTCGGTGTCAGACTTGGTGTCACATTCATAAGGCTTGCGGCGGATTCTAGACGCTTAAGCCCTCACACTGCGGCTCTATGGAAGAAAAACGCGGAAGAGACCGCATCGTGGTCATGTGAGTATCTCATGATGTGACTATATAAAGATAGGCTTGCCTTATCTTCTGGGCGAGTACAATACTTGAACTATGGAAAATACATCATCAACTCCCATCCGTGAAGACTGGACGGGCGAGGCATCTCCGACAGCTGTAGCAACCCTCTCAGGCACCGGCGGCCTGATCGTCGCCCCCACAAAGGTTGGCTATATCCTCATGGCTACTGATGGCGAAGGCCTCGAACGTAAATTTGATGCCAAGCTCCGCAAACGCGAAAAGCCCGGTGTCGTGCTGTGCGCATCCTTAGAACAGCTCGATAAACTCGCCCAGATGACCCCAGAAATCCGCGAATTCTACCGGAAACACTGGGATGACGACATTCTTTTAGGATGCATTCTGCCCTGGCGCGAAGACGCTGAAAAGTACCTGCCGGATGAAACGACGAAGGAACTTGCCCGCGATGCGCGCGCAACCAGCTGTTTCGTGGTGCGTTTTGGCACCCCCGCAGAACAGATTGTTCGTGCCCTCTGGGAGAATGAAGGGAAACTGACCTTTGCGAGCTCGGCAAACCCCTCGGGCATCGGTAATAAGGGGCGCGTGACGGGCATTGGCGACCGCATCGAGAACAGCGTAGACGTGATTGTGCGCGGCGATGAATACGTGAAATCCATTCAACCCGATAAGACCGACGAAACACGCCACGAACAGGGCGTGATGGTCTCGATGGTCGATGCCGAGGGCAACCTGGTGCCCGAACAGCACGGTGAACGCGGCGTGACCCCCGCCCCCACCCTGATTCGTAAGGGTCTGGACTATGAAGAGATTATGCGCCATCTGAGCGACTCATTCCCCAGCTGGGATTATCGCCACGGCATGTACTACTAAGCCCGCCTCAGGCTATTTTCGGTAGGTTATACGGGGCGTGCGTCTGATGGTCGATCAGGCGCACGCCCCGTATACGTCTCTAGGCGTGAGGCGAAAATGCGTTCTTGCGGGGCAGGATATGCGGGTACCATAGAAGAATGCCAACACAGTTTGAAAGCCCTAAGAACAGCTCCGACCAGGAATTTACGTACCTTGCCATCGGCATGGTGGCTGGCGCGATTCCGGGCATTGTGATCGGTTTGCTCGTCGCGCTGCCGCTCGGCAACCCGGCCATGTGGGTGTCTGTCGTCGGCGGCATAGGCATTATTATCGGCATGGTGAGTGCCCGTATGATCTACCGTAAGAAAACGAGGGCACGAAAAAATCCCCGCAGTGAGCAGGAATAGCTCATCGGTGGGCACAATTTAGTGTGCCTCCTTGGTTGGTTGTTCGCTCAACGCTGGGCGGTAGCCCTCCAGCTCGGTACGGAGGTTCAGACGCGCGGGCGCATCCCAGAGAAGATGTGCGGTGTCTGAGGCATAGATCGCCGTGCGGTTCAGAAAACCTTGCAGAATCCCCGCTCGGCCGCGAGTGAAGGCATCCGGAGCGTAATGGGCGTACTCGGCGCGAACCCCGGCGACATAGCGGGTATAACGCGGGCTATCGGCGGCGAGAATCGCAAGGTCGGCATCAAGGAAGAATGCTGCATCGGCACGGGTAAGTGCGCCAGAGGTATATTCCTCAATACCATCGGCTAATTGGTGAGAAGCCGTGAGCTCTATCAGGTGCGCAATAGCGGTAACCTCGCGGTTCGTGAGAGACCCGGTGCTCGCCAGGGGAGTGAGGGCGGTGCGTGCTAGATCGGCACTAGCCGCCTCATCTTCGCCGGGATTTGCCTCGTAGACGGCATCATGAAACCATGCCGCCAGAAGTACCGCCCGCGGGGTTGCGGTGTGGTGTCGTTCGTAAAGCGTCTTGAGCGCGGTGAGCATTTCCGAAAGATGCACGCTCGTGTGGTATTTCCGATGCGGCTGCTCATAACGCGCCAGCAGATCTTCGCCCAGTGCTGTGTGTCCGGGCAGCAACGAATCCCAGGCGCGCATGAGGCGCGGACGTATTTTATTAGGGCGTTCCCGCAGCGGCACCCGCAGCCCGCTGCCTATCAGGATGCGCGTCAGCTGCGATCCGCTCACCTCGCGCGCACCTGCACGAACCAGCCCCTCGTACCGATACGCGGGAACGTCGTAGTGGTCGGCATCGAAGGCACGCGGACTTATGCCGTTTTTCGCCGCAAAATCGTGAAGTTCCGCCAAAGAAGTGTCAGAAATTAGGTGCGAAAAGACCGTGCCGTGCGCGGGCCAGACGGGCGGGTCAATAAAAATACTCACTCGTCTATTCTAGGGGCGTGTAAGATGCTAAATCCTGTGTGATGCCCGTATAATGGAACGAGTTGCCCCCGTAGCTCAGGGGATAGAGCACTTCTCTCCTAAAGAAGGTGTCGGACGTTCGAATCGTCTCGGGGGCACGGGTAGCGAACCCGCTTGATGCAGCTTCCTCGCGGAGAGGAGCATCAAGCGGGTTTTATTTTATCTGCGTGCGCTGTTACCCATGTTGAGGGTGTAGAACACTGAAGTATAGACTTGCTTGTACGGTGTTTAATATAGCTGGAACAAATCATTCAGAATACACATTCAATATCTATTACAAGTTAGTAGAACTATAAGGTAGTGATTTAGATATTATTAATATCACACATGAGGTTGCTGGAGTGAGCTCAGACATAATTCTATGCTGGAAGTGACCGGTTGAACATTGATGTCTGAAAGGAGACTGGTCTCTATGTCCTCTATTGTGAACCGTCGTGCGGCCTTGGGGGTGCTGGGTCTTGGCGCCGGTACCGCCTTCCTTTCTGCCTGTGGTAACTCGGTGACGGGCAGTCAAGGATCCGCTGAATCATCTTCTAGTTCTGCATCGCCAAGTCCCGCACAGTCTAGTTCTTCATCAAGCTCATCGTCGAGTTCAAGCTCTTCAAGCCCAGCAAGTTCGAGCTCCTCCAGCTCGTCAAGCTCAAGCTCATCATCCAGCACGAGCGCCCGCTCCGATTGGAGTGGTGAACCGAGGCTGGAATATGACAGCTACGAAAGCGCAGGCGTGAGTGAGTCTGCGACAAAGGAACACCCGGCTCGGAACCTGAAAAGGCCCAAGAAGCCGGATAATATGAACCTAGAATCCACCGAAGGATTCTATTACAGCTTGGCGTATGCTATTGCGGCTATCGACTATGCCCTGAATATGGGGGACGATACCTATGTGCGGATGTCAGGGATGACCGAAAGCGAGCAGGAACAGTTCGCGCGGGAGCATCCTTTAGAAGATATTCGTAACCACACCTACTGGGAAAATGATCCAAGCTACAGGTATACCTTCTTGGATCCGCAGCCTCAACAGAATGGGAGCGAATACACCTGGGACTATAAACTGACTGTTAGCCGCGGTGGTTACTACGTAAGTAACGGCCAAGTGCACGATACCTCGTACTCATCAACGCCAAAGCCGGGCGATAAACCTGCCTCGGAATACTACCGGGGAGCGATCACCGGAAAATACACTAATGGCGCATGGGTTCTTAGCGGATTCTTCAACGGTGAGAAGAAGGATTCTTCCTCCTAAGAGCTTGGTGAAGCGCTAACGAATCTGCGCTGTTCTTTGGCGGGATGCTCCCGATCATTCGATGGTCGGGAGCATCTTTATGCGGCGTGCAGAACATAAAGGTTCCATAACATTTTGCCGCAAATCCTGAAGTAGGCAGCCCTATACGCTTATTCTGAAAGTAACCGATAAATACCCCCGTACATATTTAAGAGAGGCAATGATGTCTTCTATTTTTACCCGCAGAAATGCATTGTTCGTGTTCGGAACCGGAGCCGGTGCGGCACTACTGAGCGCGTGCGGCGGTAATTCCACCGCTGAAAACTCTGGGTCGGGGAGCGCATCGTCGTCTGATGCATCGCCGAGTGCCTCTTCAAGTTCAAGCTCTTCATCGTCGAGTTCAGCCTCGGCAAGTTCCTCGTCAGCTTCTGCCTCATCAAACTCAGGATCCTCACCATCGCAGTCTGGCGCAACCGACATTGATATGAGCGGCAGCTATGGCGGAAAAATCGATTTTGAGTCCGTTCTGGAATACGAGAAATCCGGTACATATGAGCCCGCTACGAAGGAGCATCCGGCAAAAAATGTTCCTAAACCCAAGAAACCTGCCGGTGCGGATGAGAAATCGCTCAAAGGTCTCTACCTGAGCATCGCGTTTGCGGTTGCCGCAACGCAATACGCCTACAACACGGGCGACTATTCCCTGCTGGAGCAAAGCTCCATGGCGGACTCGGAACGTGAATACTTCCTGCGGGAAGAAAAACAAATGCTCGACAAAACCCGTGAAGGCACCTTCTGGCCGGATAACATCAAGATCGAATACACGCTTACTGAGGATAAACCCCAGCTTCAGGATGGGGAATATAAGTGGGCGCGTGAATTTACGGTTGTCTATGGCAAATTTGAGGTTATCGACGGTAAGGTTCAGTACTCCTCAGAAGATGACCACAACATGATTTCTCAAAACGAATTCAAAGGAAACCTGACGGCGCAGTATCGTGATGGCACCTGGAATACCATCGCGGTCGCTAACCAGCCGAAGTCTAAGAGCTAAAACGTAAGTGCCCTTGCCTCTGTAAAGGTATTTATCTCCGAAGGACTCTGTTTATCCTTTCGGACTACTAATGTGCGCGCTGTATTGCTCTATACACCTGTGCGACGAGTATTGCTGATGATGACGGGAACTTGTGCGCGGTGCCGCGCTAAAAGGGGCAGTGCAGGCCTAAACTTAAACATATACCGATTTGTCCAACACTTCCGATAAGGAGAACTCTACTCATGTCTTCTCTGTTCGATCGCCGAACCGCCTTACTGGTTCTGGGCTCTAGCGCCGGTGCCGTATTTTTATCTGCCTGTGCCCCTAAGGTGAAGGGGATTGAGGCGACGTCGCCCGAATCCTCTAGTTCATCCTCTTCTTCCAGCTCGTCGAGCTCTAGTTCCTCGTCAAGTTCTTCAAGCTCCAGTTCGTCAGCATCAAGATCGCCGTCCTCAAGCCCGAGCCCGAGTATCGATATGAGCGGCAGCTACAAGGGCGATATTAACTTTGAATCCGTGCTCGAATACGAGAAGTCGGGTACTTTTGAGCCCGCCACCAAGGAACACGCTCAGAGAAACACCCCCAAACCCAAGAAACCGGGGAGTGTCACCGAGAAATCTCTCAAGGGGATGCGCGACACTATCGCCTATACGGCGGCAACGGTCGAGTACGCCATTAATACAGGTGATTACTCGCTTATTGAAAACGGTCCGATGAGCACATCCGAGAAAAATCACTTCTTAGACAGTGAGATGAAGGATCTGCTGCAGAGAGCACGAGACGGCAAACGCTGGGTGGACAACGCCAAAATAATCTACACTTTGGACGAAGACAAGCCCGTGTGGGATGGAGAAGTCTACTCGTGGAAACGTACCTTTACGATGAATTACGGCAAATTTGAAGTTAACGACGGGAAGGTAGAGGACGTATCAGACGGCGGAGGCGACGCCAAACGGGAATTTAAAGGTCACCTGCTGGCGGAATACCGCAACGGATCTTGGGTTGTTGCAGGTATAGCTTCACAGTTTGAAGACGATGACGATCCCGTAACTCCGTCGAGCTCCCCTAGCGCATCAGCAGGGGTTTAGCCCCGAGTCTGTCTTTCGCGCGGGACTCTGCATGAGTCCTCCCATGAAAAAGGAACCCTAATCGTGAATTAGGGTTCCTTTTTCATACAGTGAGGACGAGGGGGAGTTATTCTTCGGGTTTACCGTCTGCCCCGGCGTTTGGCCCGCCCGCGATAAAGGTGGAGGCCGCATCCTTAATGCTGCGCACCAGCTGGTATGCGATACCCGCCAGAGACAGAAGCAGCAGCGCCCAATCCACAGGTAACAGCACGTTCAGAGCGCCGGGCTGATGCGCGGGGTCGGCGAGCGCTGCATCCAGCATAAAAATCGTGGCAATGTGCGCGAGCAGGTAGCCCACCGGAGCCGCCGTGAACAGTGCCCGCAGCACCTTCGGCAGGCGTGACGTGTACGCCAGAAACGCCAGCGAAAGCCCAAAAAAGAGCGCAAAAACTATGCCCACCGAACGATGCGCATACGTATACGCACCCAGATTGTCGCCCAGCCCGGAGGCGAAGGCGGATAGGGCTTCGGCTGAGGTGACGGGGGAGAGGTCGGGAACCTGGGCGTTCGCCAGCCTGCCGTAGCTTGGCAGCACCCAGAACGCCACATAGGCGCCCAGCAGCAGGGAAATCGTGACTGCCACGTACAGAAAGGTCTTCGAACGCTGCTGTTCGGCGGGTGCGTTCGCGCGCACGGCACGGTCATCCATGACCTGTTTGAGCTCATGAATTTTATGCTCTTGGGGTTTTCGCCCGGACTGCGGTCGGTTCTGCCCCTGCTGTGCCTGCTCGCCGTACAGGCGCTTCTTCTGACCTTGTGATAGACCCATACCTTCCATTATTGCGCAGAGCGACTGGTTGTGTCAGCGTGGGGCCTTTACCAAAAGAATGCTGTGGAGTATATATACGGGGCAGGCTTCTTGGTCATCTGCCGCGCGGTATCGCTCGTTTTGCTGATACCCCTATATTAGGAAGGCTGTGGTGCAGCGGGTTATAGCTTGGTCAGGTCGATCTTGCCCATATGCA
>ERZ773049.1039-NODE-1039-length-16416-cov-6.923110_pt1 | contig 16416 bp, 14 predicted proteins | sample MGYA00580633_ERZ773049 | MGnify/ENA primary metagenome ERZ773049 (study PRJEB29015, sample SAMEA2737991) | human oral metagenome | biome: human oral; feature: human-associated habitat; material: dental | place: China | collected 2066 ... | reverse complement strand
CCGCAAAGGGTGACGTTTCCTCTTTCTATTATAAGGGCTATACCTATAAGAATATCCACCTTGACGGAATCTATAAGAACGATATTTTCACAGGTAAGGCAGCGATTAACGACCCTAATGGAAAGCTGAATATTGACGGAAAAGCTGCCAACATAATGGCTTTCATGCAACACAAAGGAAAACTGTCTACCGACATCTCAATCATTGCTGATGCCGTCAACTTACACAAACTTCAGCTAACAGAGGCGTTAGGTAACAGAACAATCTCCTTTACTTCTAAAATTAAAGGACAGGGTGCGAGCTTGAATGATATCATAGGAAACCTCGATGTCAGCAACTTTGCTATGATTGGGGAAGGTCAGAACATTATCCTTAACCAGGTAAGTATCAAGACTAACAACGGACTCTTAGGTAAGTCGCTTGACGCAGAGACTGACTTTGGTGAGCTACACCTTGCTGGACTGTATGATTATAATCAATTGCCACAAAGCATAAGACGTATCTTAGGACATTATATCCCAAGTCTTTTCTCACCAACTCCACGCTTTAACATGGGAATTGGCAAGGCAAGCTACGCCTTCACTTTGCGCCTAAATGGTACGAAGTTTATCAATAGTTTGCTGAATACTAATATTGTTTCTTCACATGCTATAAGGCTCGCAGGACTTGTAAGGGAACGCCAGAACGAAATAGACTTACACATCAATGCGCCCGACGTAACCTACTCAGGACAGCAGATTAAGAATCTTATCTTGAACATTAAGAGTGAGCCACAAGGCTTGCAGACCACTATTTCTGGTGAACGAAAGGGAGAAGCCGGACCACATGTCCTTATCAACGCACAGGGATTGATTGCAAACAATACCGTTACTTCCAACATTTCTTTCCGTATACCGGGACTTTCTCCTATATACGGAAATGTCAACAGCATTGCCTCTTTCTCTCGTCGTCATGGCGACTTAGAGACTCGCTTGCACCTCAACCCATCAGAAATCAACTTTGATTCCATTGCGTTACAAGTGCAACCTTCCGATATCTCTTATCATCGGAACAATCTGACCATCGACCACTTTGAGCTTTCCAACCACAACCAGCATATCATTGCTAATGGTCAGACGTCTGGAAATCAAAGCGATTCTATCCTTGTAAGATTCAAGGATGTCAACGTTCCATATATTCTTAACCTTTTTGACTTCCAAAGCGTTAAGTTTGCTGGTACGGCTTCTGGTACAGCTTCTATCAAATCGTTCTTCCATCATCCACAGATGCAAGCGAAACTTGAGGTGCAAGACTTCCAATTTGAAGATGGAGATATGGGTACGCTCTTTGCGGAGGCAAACTATAATGACAAAGAAGGTAAGATTAATATCGACGCCTATACTGACCCTGGTGATGGCACACGAACAGACATCCAAGGCTATGTAGACATTAAGAAAAGCTATATCAACCTTCCTATCTTTGCCAATAACACACACCTCTACTTTCTAAAGAGCTTCTGTGGCTCTTTCATGGACAAGATTCAAGTGCAAGGAAACGGCTGGTGTAAAGTCGTCGGACCCCTTAGTGCCATCAATCTTGAAGGTGACATGCAAGTGCATGGAAGCGTATATGTAAAGCCAACAGGTGTTACCTATAAGATGCGCGACGCACGTGTTCGCATCATTCCAAACGAAATTATCTTTGGAAACGACACTATTACTGACCCACAAGGACATATCGGTATCGTTACAGGTGGATTACATCACAAGAATCTTACCCACCTCACTTTCGACATCAATATCCTCGCACGAAACCTCTTAGCTTATAACTTCCCTAAGAAACAAGGGAAAGACTCGTTCTGGGGTGTGGTGTACGGCACTGGTAAATGTAATATAAAAGGTGAACCGGGTTCAACAACAATGAATATTGATATGGAACCGGAAAAGAACACCTATATAACTTATGATGCCTCTTCAACCAATGATGCAAGTACAAGTAACTTCATTCGCTGGATTAACGTACCAAAGGATAGCACTGGAGTTTTAATCCCTGAGGCTGCCGACACACTCAGTTTTGCGGCAAAACCAGCTCCTAAGAAGGCATCGGATATCGTCAAATTCAGAGACATACCGAGCGACCTACACATCAACTTCCTCGTACATTCAAATCCGAATCTTACGCTTGGCGTCTTACTTGATGATGCCACAGGCGACAATATCCGCCTGAATGGTTCGGGTATGATTCGTGCGTCCTATTATAATAAGGGAGCCTTCCAACTCTTTGGAAACTATAACGTAGACTACGGACAGTATAACCTCACGATTCAGAATATTATCAAGAAACAGTTTATCTTCCAGCCGGGTTCAACGATTGCCTTCGGTGGCGATCCGTTCAATGCTGCGTTGAATCTAAAAGCTAACTATATCATCAATTCTGTTCCTTTGGGCGACCTTGGAATGGGTAAGTCCTTCACATCCAATAATACAAAGGTTAACTGCTTGCTGAACATTGAAGGAACGCCAGGCGCACCGACTGTCTCTTTCGGTCTCGACCTCCCAACGCTCTCGCCTGATGCACAACAGATGATACGCTCTATCCTCAACTCTGAGCAAGAGCTTAACCAGCAAGTACTCTACCTTTTAGCAGTCGGACGCTTTTACCCACAGAGCAAGAATAACAATCCAGCACGAGACAGTGAATCGCCAAGTCGCACATCTCTTGCTATGCAGAGTCTACTCTCTGGTACAATTTCACAACAAATCAACACCATATTGTCCAATGTTGTGAAGGATAACAACTGGAACTTCGGTGCCAATATTGCGACAGGTAATGAAGGTTTCGACAATGCAGAATACGAAGGACTACTCTCAGGAAGCATACTTAACAACCGTCTGCTCTTCAACGGACAGTTTGGTTATCGAGACAATGTAGCTAAGGACAAATCATCGTTCATAGGCGACTTCGACATCCGTTACCTCCTCTTCCCAAGCGGTAACGTAGCCTTCCGTGTCTATAACCAAACCAACGACCGTTACTTCACACGTAACTCTCTGACAACTCAGGGCATAGGTTTGATTCTGAAGAAAGACTTCAACAGATTGAGTGATATTTTCGGAAGTAGAAAGAAAAAAACAAAAAAACAGAAGTAAAAGCACTAATATACAGAATATTATTCGTAACTTTGCACCCGATTTGGGCGAACTACGCCCATATTACAGGTAATATAAAGTCGAACTTTATTAATTAAATTATTTTTTAAACACTTTATGACAAATTTCAAAGACGTCCAGAATGTACAGCCTTTAGCTGACTTCAACTGGGATGAGTTCGAGAACGGCGCACACGCTGAGGCAAGTAAGAACGATCTTACTAAGGCTTATGACGAAACTCTTAACAAGATCCAGGAGCACCAGGTAGTTGAAGGTACTGTTATTTCAGTTGACAAGAAGGAAGTAGTTGTTAACATCGGCTACAAGAGCGATGGTATCATCCCTGCTTCTGAATTCCGTTACAACCCAGAGCTCAAGGCTGGTGACAAGGTAGAGGTTTATGTTGAGAACCAGGAGGACAAGCGCGGTCAGCTCGTTCTTTCTCACAAGAAGGCTCGCCTCCAGAAGAGTTGGGAGAATATCAACAAGGCACTGGAGAACGACGAGGTTATCCAGGGTTACATCAAGAGCCGCACTAAGGGTGGTATGATTGTTGACGTATTCGGTATCGAGGCATTCCTTCCTGGCAGCCAGATTGACGTTCACCCTATACGCGACTACGACGTATTCGTTGGTAAGACAATGGAGTTCAAGGTTGTTAAGATCAACCAGGAGTTCCGTAACGTAGTCGTTTCACACAAGGCACTCATCGAGGCTGAGCTCGAGGCACAGCGTAAGGAGATTATCTCTCACCTTGAGAAGGGTCAGATCCTCGAGGGTACTGTTAAGAACATCACATCTTACGGTGTATTCGTTGACCTCGGTGGTGTTGACGGACTCGTACATATCACTGACCTCTCTTGGGGCCGCGTAAGCGATCCACATGAGGTTGTTGCGCTCGACCAGAAGATTAACGTTGTTATCCTCGACTTCGATGAGGAGAAGAAGCGTATCGCTCTCGGTCTCAAGCAGCTCACTCAGCACCCTTGGGATTCTTTGGATCCTAACCTCAAGGTTGGCGACCACGTTAAGGGTAAGGTAGTTGTTATGGCTGACTACGGTGCATTCGTAGAGATTCAGCCAGGCGTAGAGGGCTTGATCCACGTTTCAGAGATGAGCTGGAGCCAGCACTTGCGTTCTGCACAGGAGTTCATGAAGGTTGGTGACGAGGTTGAGGCAGTTATCCTCACACTCGACCGCGACGAGCGTAAGATGTCTCTCGGTATCAAGCAGCTCAAGGAAGACCCATGGGAGGCTATCGAGGTTAAGTATCCAGTAGGCTCTAAGCACATCGCAAAGGTTCGTAACTTCACTAACTTCGGTATCTTCGTAGAGCTCGAGGAAGGTGTTGACGGTCTTATCCACATCAGCGACCTCTCTTGGACTAAGAAGGTTAAGCACCCATCTGAGTTCACATCACAGGGTTCTGAGATTGAGGTTGTTGTTCTCGAAATCGATAAGGAGAATCGTCGCTTGAGCCTCGGCCACAAGCAGCTCGAATCTAATCCTTGGGATGAGTACGAGGCAATCTACACTCCAGGTTCAATCCACGAGGGTAAGATTACCGAGTCTATGGACAAGGGTGCTGTTATCACTCTCAGCGAGGGTGGTGAGGGCTTCGCTACTCCAAAGCACCTTGTTAAGCAGGACGGCACACAGGCACAGCTTGGTGAGGTTCTCCCATTCATGGTAATCGAGTTCGTTAAGGACACTAAGCGTATCATCCTTTCTCACTCTCGTACATTCGAGGAGGTTAAGGAAGAGCCACGTCGCCAGCGTCCAGCAGCTCAGAGCAAGCCAAAGAATGATGCAGCTGCTATCAACAACGTTGCTGCTGGTACATCTCTCGGTGACCTCGGTGTTCTCGCTGACTTGAAGAAGAAGATGGAGGGTGGCAAGTAATTTGCACACTAAAATCTAACATAAATAAAAAGAGTATCAAGTTTTCTTGGTACTCTTTTTTTATTCTCTTAGCTCTTTGTTGACCAAAACACCTATTCATATATAGGACTATCGTAATTGCATATCGGCTGTGCACTACAACGGAGCCTTATCTTTACCAATCTTGTTCTTATGTGAAACGAAAAGAATGTACGCTCACAAATACCAGCCCACTCCCTAATAATTAATCAAGAAACTGCTTGAAACTTTCCATTAAATTCAGTATCTTTGCAAAAAAACAAAATACAGGAAAATAACAATCAAACTTTATGGCAGGTGATTAAGAGTTATTTCAACATCTTCCCTGACAAAGACAATGAAAAAGATGTTATTACACAGATAACTGATGGCATCGACTTTCAAGGTTCTAACCTCTGGATACTTATCTTTGCCGTATTTATTGCATCCTTAGGCTTAAATGTCAATTCAACAGCAGTAATTATTGGTACTATGCTTATCTCTCCACTGATGGGACCTATCATCGGTATGGGATTAGCTATTGGAATTGCTGACTTGGACTTGTTCAAAGAGTCCATAAAAAACTATTTGGTAAGTACATTCATTAGCGTTGTTACTGCAACAATCTACTTTACACTTTCACCTATCACGGATGCCCAATCCGAACTCTTAGCACGCACATCGCCTACCCTTTATGACGTATTGATAGCTCTTTTTGGTGGTGCTGCTGGATTCTTAGCTATGTCAACAAAAGGCAAAAACAACGTGTTGCCGGGTGTTGCCATTGCCACAGCCTTAATGCCACCACTTTGTACAGCAGGTTATGGGTCTTGCTGTACAAAACACATCCTACTTCTTTGGGGCATTTTACCTTTATTTCATCAATACAGTTTTCATTGCATTTACAACCTGCGTAGGTGTACGCTTTCTGCATTTTCATAGAAAGCAGTTTATCAATCGTGAAAAAATGAGACGAGTAAATTATTACATCGTCAGCATTATCATTATCACGATTATCCCTGCAAGCTACATGACATGGAACATCATTAAGCAAAGTGTATTTGAAAATAATATAGAACAGTTCATAGCAAAGGAACTTGATTATAACGGAACAAACATTCTCTCACATGAATATGACCTCCAAACTAAAACGCTTAATGTCGTAGCCATTGGTAAGCCGATTTCGACTGACTCGATAGAAAAGGCTGAAAAAACAATGGCTGCCTATAAACTTAATGGCTATAAACTTAAGGTGATTCAAGGAACAAACTCTGACAGCTTATTATTCCTACAACACAAGAAGAAAGGTCAGTTACTCGTAGGAGAAAAGAATACGCCTGAATGGCAAGAACTTGCATATAACAACGATGTGCTAAAAAGGAACTAACTTCTTATACGCATTATCCTGTTCTGGCAAACGACATGAAAGCCGAGCTTAAAGTTATCTGTCCTACTGCAAAGAGCATTATACTTTCAAAGGCTTCTGAATCTTTTACCGACACAACATTGATTGATAATCATATTGTCGCAGTTGTAAAGACTTCAAAACCACTTGCTAACAACAATAAAAAACAACCTTATGACTGGCTGAAAGTGAAAGTCAAATCTGACAGCCTTGAACTTATCGTCATACCATAGTAGTAGTATCATACGACATAAAGAAGTGCCAAGCCTCCACGGGGCTTGGCACTTTATATATCTAAACTATCAAACCTATATAGGAGAAAATGGCATACACAAGGCATGAATTTTATTTACAGAAAACACAACTTACTACAACTGAAATCTTAGAAAACAAGTGATTTTGGTATCTTCATAACTTATTGACTGTCAGATTAATACAAAACAGCATTTCAACAGATACCCTTTAAGCCTCTAAAAGGGCGTCTATTGAAGCCTTAAAGAGCACCTTTTGCAAGCCTATTGGGCGTCTTTTAGAAGACAATCGGGCATGATTTGAGAAAGGATTGGATGAAAAGTTAGGACAAAAGGGGAGATAAAGAAGTAGCCCCTCCCCCATCCCCTCCCTCGAAGAGAGGGGCGTAATTATCGTGATAGTTTTATTATTGGATTTATTAGGCTAATTAGGCTTATTGGACTAATAAGGCTTATTAATTTATTAGGCTAATTAGGCTAATAAGCCTAATTAGCCCAATTAATAAAAAAACAGGGACAAGCTAAAGAGCCTATCCCTGTCTATTAGATTCTTTTCACTGCCTACCCCAAGGGCAAACTGGAAATTAATTATTTACCGTACCGCCAACAATATCGAGCAACTCAGACGTGATGGCTGCCTGACGCGACTTGTTATACTGCAAGTTGAGTGCACGAAGCAGTTCGTCAGCATTATCAGTTGCAGTCTGCATGGCAACCATTCGCGCTGCATGTTCAGAGGCATTACTGTCTAAAAGGGCAGTGTAAACCATGTGATTCAGCAGTTTCGGTACCAATGTTGTCAAGACTGTGCGCAGGTCTGGCTCAATGATGAAGTTATCATTCAGAGGAACAACAGCCTCATTATTAGACTTCTGTGTTACAGACTGTCCTTTCCTCTTGAGATATTCCTGTGCAGCCTTCGTTGTGATATTTGATGAAAGATCGCGTGTAGAGTCGGTATTGACTTCTTCCTCAAGGTCAATTGGAAGGAAATTCTTACGTTGGAGAATCTGGCTTCCTGCACTCTTGAAATGATGGTAGATAATCTCCACCTTATCAAACTCGCCCTTCAACCATTTCTGGCTTAACTCCATGGCAATATTGCGACACTCCTCAAAATTTGGTTTATCAGCAAGCAACGGATAAGGATATACACAGGTATACCCACGCTTCTTTGCTGCTTCATACACCTTTCGTCCTACAGGATAGATGACAATATCCTTGTCGGTCAAGCCCTGCGCACGATATTCGTCTATCGTATGCTGCATCAGCTTGATGACATTCGCATTGAATCCACCACAGAGAGAACTGTTTGAGGAGAACACGAGTAAGGCAACACGTTTCACTGGTCTCTGCTCGTCGAACGGAGTATCCGTATCGGGCGTAGAGACAAGAAAAGCCTTAAGAATGTGTTCGAGCATAGCCGCGTATGGAAGCATACTCTCGATGGCATTCTGGGCATGGTGTAACTTACTCGACGCAACCATCTTCATCGCACTCGTAATCTTACGAGTACTCTGAACACTGGCTATACGAGTCTTGATTTCCTTTAAGGATGCCATTCTGTATTGTCTTTATTTATATTGTCCGGCAATATTGCCCATGACTTCTTCGATTACCTTGATAGAAGTTTCTTCGAGGTTACCAGCAGCCAAATCGCTGATGACATCGGCATGAGCAGTGCGCATAGTGTCGAGGAACTGATCCTGGCACTGGCGAACCTGCTCAACAGGTACGTCGCGCATCAAGCCGTGTACACCGCAGTAGAGGATAGCAATCTGCTCACCCACAGGCATTGGACTGTACTGTGGCTGGATAAGTAACTGGTTGTTCTTACGTCCACGGTCGAGGGTCATCGCTGTGACCTTGTCCATATCTGATGAGAACTTAGAGAATGCCTCCAACTCACGATACTGTGCCATATCAATCTTCAACGTACCAGCTACCTTCTTCATACTCTTAACCTGTGCTGAACCACCTACACGAGATACGGAGATACCTACGTTAATAGCTGGACGGAAGCCCTGATTGAAGAGGTCGGACTCAAGATAAATCTGACCGTCAGTAATGGAAATCACGTTAGTAGGAATGTAGGCTGACACGTCACCTGCCTGTGTCTCAATGATAGGCAGTGCGGTGAGTGAACCACCACCACGTACATGCCCCTTCATACACTCTGGGAGGTCATTCATCTTCTCTGCAATCTCCTGCTGGTTGTTGATACGTGCAGCACGCTCAAGCAGACGAGAGTGAAGATAGAAGACGTCACCAGGGTAAGCCTCACGACCTGAAGGACGACGGAGAATCAATGATACCTCACGATAGGCAACAGCCTGCTTTGACAAGTCATCGTAGATAACGAGGGCTGAGTAGCCACGATCGCGGAAGTACTCACCAATGGCAGCACCGGCAAATGGAGCATAATACTGCATAGCAGCAGGATCAGCCGCTGTAGCACTTACGATAATTGTATAAGGTAATGCGCCACGCTCCTTGAGGTTCTGTACCAATGTAGCAACGGTAGAAGCCTTCTGACCGATGGCAACATAGATACAATAAACAGGATTACCCTGCTCGTAGAAGCTCTTCTGATTGATGATAGTATCAACGGCAATGGCTGTCTTACCTGTCTGGCGGTCACCAATGATAAGCTCACGCTGACCACGACCGATAGGAATCATTGAGTCAACAGCCTTCAGACCCGTCTGGAGTGGTTCCTTCACTGGCTGACGATAGATAACACCTGGCGCCTTACGGTCCAATGGCATCTCGAAAGAGTCAGTCAAGTCGATTTCACCCTTACCATCGATAGCCTCTCCAAGCGGATTGACTACACGTCCCAAGAAGTTGTCATTGACACGGATAGAGGCAATACGGTGTGTACGCTTCACGCTTTGTCCCTCCTTGATACCTTCAGTAGGACCAAGAAGGACACAACCTACATTGTCTTCCTCCAAGTTCATGACAATAGCCATGGTGCCATTCTCAAATTCAAGCAACTCGTTGGCTTCAGCATTGCGAAGACCATAGACACGTGCTACACCGTCGCTGACGATCAGTACGCTACCGACTTCATCAAACTTCTCCTCAGAGTTGATGCCTTGAAGTTCTTTCAAAAGAATCTCAGACACCTCACTTGGTTTAATTTTATCTGACATGTTATTAATCTAATTACTTTTTTAATTGTGTGAGGATAGCGTTCAGTTTGCTCTTCACGCTGGCGTCCATTCTGTAAGTATCGTACTCAAGAATAAAGCCACCTATGAGTGAAGGGTCAACCTCAGTGTTGAACTCAACAGTTCCCTGTGCTCTGGATTGTACCAGTGCTTTCATCTTGTCTTCCGTCTGGGAAGAGACAGGCGAGGCTGTGATGACCTTTCCGCGAATGATGTTCTTCTGCTTACGATACAGAGCGACATAGTCATTCGCCATAAGCTGTAGCAACTCCTCTCTATCTCCCTTCAAGACAAGGGAAAGGAAGTTACCAACAAGCTCAGGACAGTCGTCGCCACAGGCTACTTCCAATAGCTTGCGTTTCTTGTCCTTCGGAAGCATCGGGCTTTCAATCGTCATGCGGAGTTCGGGCACCTGAAGGTAATTCTGGGCAAGTGTTTGCATAATAGCATACACCTTGTCCTCGATACCTTGCTCACAGGCAGACTTCAACAGCGCACGAGCATAGCGAACCGATATTACACCTGTATTCATAAGCGATTATTTACTTTCTGTTCCGTTAGAAGAAGCAACTTCATCCAATAAGCTGTTGATAAGCTGAGTTTGCTCGGCAGAAGTAGCCAGTTCCTTATGCAGAATCTTCTCGGCAATCTGCACAGAAAGCTCTGCAACCTGCGAACGGATGTCGCGGATGGCAGCCTGCTTCTGACTTTCAATCTCTGCCTTGGCTTCAGAAAGGATGCGAGCACTCTCGTCGCGTGCCTTCTCCTGTGCCTGTCCGACTATGGCATCACGTGTCTCAGACGCCTCTCTAAGGATTTGCGCCTGTTTCTCACGTGCCTCCATAAGCAGCTCCTCACCTTGTTTCTGAATGTTGGCAAGCCTCAAGTTGGCTTCTTCTGCCTTTGCAAGACTCTCGTCAATATACTCCTTGCGCTCGTTCACCATCTTGATGATAGAAGGGAATCCCCACTTCCATAAGATGAAGAAGACCACTAAGAAGACGAGGGTCATCCAAAAGAGTAAGCCACTATCTGGCAATAATAATGACATAAGCTGCTAAATTACTTTTCTTACCAATTTGTTTAATAATTCTCTGAGTAGTTTAGAATACACAGAGGAGAGCGATAATTGCAGCGAAGAAGGCAACACCCTCAACCAATGCGGCTGCAATAATCATAGCAGAACGAAGCTCACCGATCTTCTCTGGCTGGCGAGCCATAGCGTCCATAGCCTGACCACCGATACGACCAATACCAAGACCTGCGCCTACGGCTGCGATACCTGCACCGATAGCGGCGCCTAACTTTGCAGTTTCTGCTGCTAATAACAATGATGTCAACATAGTTTCTTTCTTTTAATTATTAATTATTTTTTATTTCTTATCTATTCTCTCGGGAGATGAGAAGCGTTTTTCTCTTTCACTCCTTCTTATCCTTCTGCCTCATGAACACGTGCTAAAGAGATAAATACAGCACTCAGCATCGTGAATACTAAAGCTTGAATAAAGCAAACCAGAATCTCCAAAAGCATCATGAAGATGCTCATACCTACACTCACAATCGTCATGGATGAACTTAGGACAACACCCATCGTTGCCACGATGAAGATGATACAGGTTAAAGCTAACGCAATAGCATGTCCTACCATCATATTGGCAAAGAGACGCACCATCAATGCGAAAGGTTTTGTGAAGATACCAAATATCTCTATCACAGGCATTAAAGGCACCGGAACTTTCAACCATGCGGGTACGTCTGGCCAAAAGATATCTTTCCAATAGTGCTTTGTTCCTGAGAAATTGATTACTAAGAACGTACAAATAGCCAAGAAGAAGGTGATGGTTATATTACCCGTAAGGTTACCACCTCCTGGTGGGAATGGCACAATACCCATGACATTAGCCACAAAGATGAAGAAGAAACACGTCAGAAGATAAGGTGCATACTTCTCTGAGTCCTTACCTAATATCGGTTTAATAACCTCATCATAGACATACATCACAAACATATGCATCAAACCAGTGAAGCCTTTTGGTGCCTTATCGGTAACCTTATGGCGACGACACCAGCGTGCTGGAATCAAGATACACAGCAAGAGAATGATGGCATCAATGAAGAGTACACACACCGTCTTTGTGATAGAGAGGTCGAGAGGGCGCACTTCTGTGCCATCCTTCTGCAACTCAACGATACGACCTTCGTAGTTCCCCTTCGTTGCAATGAATAGGTCTGGGTTGTTCTTACAAGGACGATAGCCCGCATGTGGACCTTCTTCTAATGGTTCCTCAGCGAAGTCTTCAGCCCAACCCGTGTACCAGCCATTTGATGTCTTCACAATGACTGGCAGGTTGATGATGATAGGCTTATCCCCGATATTGGTTACATGCCACTCGTATGAGTCCTTGATATGTCCCCACAATATCTCCTGCAGGTTAACACCCTCCCCTTTACTCTCTGATGCGGCAGCACCAGGCAGAAGCAGGAAGAGCATCATCACCATACAAATCAGATGCTTGAGATATTTCATTCGTTAATTATTAATTTTATTGTTCTTTTCCACTTTGTAAAAATAGACGGTATCGAATGCCAACAGCACAAGATAGAATATCATAAAGATAACGACAAAGCCGATTACCATTGCGCGTTCTTTCACCACCATTGCATAAACGACAACAGTCAAGAATGCCAACAGCATGCGAAAACCAGAGCCCGCAAGATAGAAGTTATTCATAACCGTGGGCGACTGACTGGCTATCGCTTTCCATGCTCCTCCATAGATAGAAGAGGTGATAAGTGAGTAAACAGCACTGATAGTCAGCAAATTGATATAAGCCGTTTGCTGCGTTAGCTGCACAACGAGTAAGCCAATAAGATAAAGACCTGCGATAATCCACAAGTTATTCTTATAGTACTTCTTATACACTTTGTTAACATCCATCATCCGTATTCAGCTGTCTGTCGGTTATATCTTTTAGATTTCTACGCAAAGACTGACCAAGTTCTTCTTCACCTCAACGAATCCGCCAACGATATGAAGTTCCTTAGTATCACCTTTTACACTGTAAGCTACCTTGCCTTCAACGAGTGTAGAGATGATAGGCGCGTGATTATTGAGAATCTCAAACGGTCCCACTGTACCAGGAACCAGCACACTATCCACCTCGCCTGTAAAGACAATCCTTTCGGGAGAAACTATTCTAAGTGTCAACATAGACAATTCAATTATTATTCAGTTTGTGCAAGAAGATGATTACTTAGTAGCCTCCAAAAGACGCTTAGCCTTCTCCTTGACATCCTCTATCGTACCAACGTTCAAGAACGCCTGCTCTGGGAGGTCGTCAACCTCACCATTCAAGATAGCATTGAAGCCCTTGATGGTTTCCTCGATTGGTACCATAACACCCTTAACACCAGTGAACTGCTCAGCAACAGTAAATGGCTGAGAGAGGAAACGCTGTACACGACGAGCGCGGTTCACAACCAACTTATCCTCGTCTGACAACTCGTCCATACCCAAGATGGCGATGATATCCTGCAATTCATTATAGTGCTGTAGCAACTGCTTTACTCTCTGAGCACACTCATAATGCTCCTTACCAACGATCAGTGGGTCAAGGATACGTGAGGTACTACCCAATGGGTCTACCGCAGGATAGATACCAAGCTCGGTAATCTTACGGCTCAACTCCGTTGTTGCATCCAAGTGGGTAAAGGTAGTAGCTGGAGCAGGGTCGGTCAAGTCGTCAGCAGGCACGTAAACCGCCTGTACTGAAGTAATTGAACCATGCTTTGTAGAAGTAATACGCTCCTGCATCGTACCCATCTCACTTGCCAAAGTAGGCTGATAACCTACGGCTGATGGCATACGACCCAACAACGCTGATACCTCAGAACCAGCCTGCGTGAAACGGAAGATATTATCGATGAAGAACATGATATCTGCTGCCTCACCATTCTTACCTCCGTGATCACGGAACTCCTCAGCAACGGTCAGACCAGAGAGTGCCACTGATGCACGTGCCCCTGGTGGCTCATTCATCTGTCCATAGACAAGTGTTGCCTGTGACTTCTGCAATTCTTCCTGATCAACAAGCGAAAGGTCCCACTTGCCTTCATCCATTGCCTTGCGGAACTTCTCACCATAACGGATAACACCTGACTCCAACATATCGCGAATCAAGTCGTTACCCTCACGTGTACGCTCACCTACACCGGCAAATACTGAGTAACCATTGTGACCCTTAGCGATGTTGTTAATCAGCTCCATGATAAGCACCGTCTTACCTACACCGGCACCACCAAAGAGACCAATCTTACCACCCTTCATATAAGGCTCAAGCAAGTCGATGACCTTAATACCGGTCTGAAGCATCTCCTTATGCGTAGAGAGGTCTTCAAACTTTGGCGCCTCGCGGTGGATAGGATAAGCACCTTCCATACTCAGTGCCTCCATACCGTCGATAGGCTGACCGATAACGTTCATCATACGACCCTTAATCTGGTCACCAGCTGGCATAACGATAGGACTGCCTGTTGGCACAACCTCAAGGTTACGCTGCAGACCATCCGTATTATCCATAGCCACACAGCGCACGGTGTCTTCACCAATATGCTGCTGTACCTCGATAATCAAATCCTGCCCATTCGCACGTTTTACGCGTAGGGCATCATGAATCTTTGGCAGAACCTTCTCAGGATTCTCTCCCTTGGTATCAAAGTAGACATCGATAACTGGACCGATAATCTGGGAGATGCGCCCATTAATCTGTGACATAAATATCTTTGTTGTTTTTTATTATTATTTCCTCTATATATAAATAAGGTGGAAAGCCCCCTCTTAGATGCTCAACTCGTCGAGAACCTTAATAAGTTTCTTGTCGAAAGGCTTATCTGAACGGATTGCCTCAGACAATGGAACATAAACCACCTCATTGTTTCTTACACCTACCATAATATTACGTTGTCCCTGCATAATGGCCTCAATAGCACCAACACCCGTACTACTTGCAAGGATACGGTCGCGTGCTGAAGGGCGGCCACCACGCTGCAAGTGACCAAGAATTGACACACGTACGTCATAGTCAGGGAACTCCTTGCGTACACGGTCAGCATAATACATCGCTCCACACTTAGGGCTCTCAGAGACAATGACGATACAACTTCTCTTAGACTTACGAATACCACGTTCCATGAAGCGTGCCAACTGGTCTACACCAGTTGAATCCTCTGGGATAATCGCAGCCTCTGCACCGCTGGCAATAGCCGAGTTCTGTGCAAGGAAACCAGCATCACGTCCCATCACCTCTACAAAGAAGATGCGCTCATGGCTCTGAGCGGTATCACGAATACGGTCGACACACTCCATAATTGTGTTCATCGTCGTGTCATAACCAATGGTGCTGTCCGTACCATAGAGGTCATTATCTATCGTACCAGGCAGACCGATGCAACAGAAATCAAACTCCTGCGCAAACATCATCGCACCCGTCAACGAACCATTACCACCAATGACAACCAGCGCATCAATACCCTCCTTGACAAGGTTATCGTATGCCTGCTGACGTCCTTCCATCGTTTTAAAACCTTTTGAGCGTGCCGTCTTGAGAATCGTACCGCCCTGACCGATAATACCACTAACATTCTCAGTGGTAAAAGGCTTAATGTCATCCGTAATCAATCCCTCATAACCACGATAGACACCTTTGATTTCAAAACCATTATAGATGCCTGCTCTGGTCACAGCACGTATTGCCGCGTTCATTCCAGGGGCGTCACCGCCAGAGGTCAGAATACCTATTGTTTTTATTTTGCCCATATATAGTCTTAGAACTCTTTTTTATTTAAATCTAAGCGCAAAGATAACAAATAAATGGCACAAACGCAAAGTACAATCGGAAAAGTTATCGACATCTTAAAAAAATATCTTATATCAGCGAACTTTCACTACTTATTTATGAACTTCTAAATATATACTAATCCGAAACTATCACAACAAATCCACACTACCATTAACCTACCCACCTATAGTTTCTTTATTTTTCGGAAGAAGTTGGTCTGCTTACAAAATTCTCCTCGAAATAGAGCGTCAAAGGAAAAACATGACTTTATAAGACACACAAAAGGTAAGTAAACACACGCTATGAATATAATAGATTTTACTTCTTCCTACTCGAAATAGTCCGACCACAAGCCTTCGCTTTGTAATAAAAAAATCACCAGTCAAAAACAAACAGATGTCTAATAGCCTTCTAAAAGACGCCCTATTGGCTTGCAAAAGACGCCCTTTAAGCCTCTTACTAACGCCCTTTTGAAGTCCAATAAAGCACCTTTTGAAAAACACACCAGCAACATTCTGACATACAACTACTTACAAAGGCATTAAAAGAACTCCTTTTCTTGCCCTTTTTCAGACTTCTCGCTGCTTTCTTTGTAACAATATTTCAACCCCCAAACAACATAATATTAAAGCCCAATCGGTCATTAGACCACAATATGTATTATGCTTATTACTATGGTATTGTTTCCTAACATCTTTTATTTTCTTATCGGCATCTTGT
>ERZ773049.1037-NODE-1037-length-16426-cov-3.676257_pt1 | contig 16426 bp, 21 predicted proteins | sample MGYA00580633_ERZ773049 | MGnify/ENA primary metagenome ERZ773049 (study PRJEB29015, sample SAMEA2737991) | human oral metagenome | biome: human oral; feature: human-associated habitat; material: dental | place: China | collected 2066 ... | reverse complement strand
GATATCCGACATCCTTGCGAACGCGCGGCATCTCATCCAGCAGATCCTGATACTTGTCCTCCATACCTGCTTCCTTGAGCTGGTTTGCGAGGTTGGAAAGCATTCCGCCTGGAATCTGGAAGTCCAGCACGTTCGGGTTCACATCGAAATAGCCTTTGAGGTTGAACGTCTTGATGAGATCCTGCTTGACTCCGAGGAAATACTTCGAGATTGGCGTCATCGCCTGACGGTTGAGTCCCGTATCACGCTCCTCACCCTCAAGCATCGCCACCATCGTCTCCGTACACGGCTGCGAGGTGTCACTTGAGAAGGGGGCAAGCGCGGTATCAATGATGTCAACACCAGCTTCGACCGCCTTCAAATAGGTCGCATGACCGAATCCGGAAGTGCAGTGCGTGTGAAGATCAATAGGAATCTTCACCGCAGCTTTGAGCTTCTTGACAAGATCTTCTGCCACATACGGCTTCAGAAGCCCTGACATATCCTTAATGCAGACGGAATGGCAGCCCATCTTTTCAAGTTCAACAGCAAGCTCAACAAAGCTCTCATTCGTGTGAACAGGACTGATCGTATAGACCAGACAACCCTGAACATGCGGCTTCTCGGGGCACTTGAGTGCCGCGTCAATCGCAACCTTGAGGTTGCGGATATCGTTGAGTGCATCAAAAATACGGAATACACCAACACCATGTTCGGATGCCTTCTGAACAAACTTCTCCACAACATCGTTGGAGTAGTGGTTATATCCAAGCAAGTTCTGTCCACGGAGAAGCATCTGGATCGGCGTTTTGAGATTCTTCTTCAAAATATCCAAACGTTCCCACGGATCCTCATCAAGGAAGCGCAGGCAGCTATCAAACGTAGCACCGCCCCATGCCTCAAGAGAATTGTAGCCAATCGCATCCAGTGCAGCAAGCTGTGGAAGCATGTCCGAGATTCTCATGCGGGTTGCCAACAGTGACTGGTGACCATCACGGAGGACAGTCTCAGTGATTTTGACCGGATTCTTTGCCATAAAAGAACACTCTCCTTGATTAAAAGTATAATCAAAAATTATATAACCCAACATCTAAATTATAGATTCAAATTGGATTATTGTCAATGACAAGTTATAAAATTCACATATTTTTACACAGTATTTTCAAGCCTTTTATTTTTCGCGGTTCTTCCGTAATTTAGAACCGATTTGTCTACCGTTTGTCTACCATGTCACTTGTCTACGAAACGGGCGAAGATGGCGGCAGTTTCACGCTGCATCTCCTCGGTATCATGCGCATAAAGATTTTGCGTGATAGATACGTCCGCATGACCGAGACGGGCGGCGACATCAATGGGGTTCGCTCCGGCTTCAATGAGCCGTGTCGCGTGTGTGTGCCTAAAACTGTGCGAGTTCAGCCCGTGCGCAGATAGGAGACGGCGCAGCGAAGCATAGCATACGGGGAGTCCGAAACGGTCAGAGCAGACAAGTGGGCGGCGTACCATGCCTTCGGGCGCGGCTTCAATTTTTGGCGCAGTGTAGACGCGCCGATCGGGACACTCATAGACAATCTGATAGGCATTCCCAAGCCGCAGTTCATTTCGTGCCTGTATCGTTTTCCATTGCCGGAGCGCACTAACCAGACCGCCATCAATGTAAATCTTGCGCGTGCTCGCGCTGCTCTTGGGCACTGAAAAGAACATACGGCATCTGCGTCCGGCACTCGACAGCTGACGGCAGATATGGATGGTACTGTTTTGGAGATCCACATCGTCCCATGTCAGCCCCAGCACTTCACCGATACGTGCACCTGTATGGTAGGCGAGCCGCAGAAGTATGTGATACTTATGTCCGATAGGGCATTTCTTGAGGAGTGCCGCGAACTGCTCCGGCGTGATGATGCGCCGCTCAACGAGCTTCTTTGGTGCCGAGCGGGGAATGCTGATACCTGCACAGGGGTTGGAGGTAATAATCTCTGCCGGATATATTGCGTATTTCAATGCGTATGAAAGAACCGTACGGGAAAGTGATAACGAGCTTTTTGAAAGTCCCTTTTCCGCAAGCCTCTTCATCCAAGAATCGACATCGCGGGGACGCAGGTCTTGGACATAAATATCGCCAAGGATCGGATTGATCCGCACACGGATCGCGGACTCATAGTCGTAATGCGTCCCACGGGAGACGTTCGTCCGCATGACATTCTCAAGCCATGCAGCGAGGTAGTCGCGCAGCTTGATCCGCTCGCTGGTGATGCCGATGTTGCCGGACTTCCAGTCTGTGTAAGCGGCGACACCTGCATCATATGCCTCCTGCTCCGTCGCATAGCCGCCTTTCTCGATTGCTTTGCGCTTGCCCGTCATTGGGTTCTTTCCTGCGTCAAAGGAATAGGAGTAAGTCTTACCTCGTTTGCGGGTGCGGATCGTTGCCTTCTTTGCCATAGTAATACACCTCCGGAAATCATATGTGGAATAATCCCCGAAGGTGTGATATACTTTGTCTTGCTAGAGAGTAGGTATATCTCCTCGGAGACTATCTGCTTCACCGCTCATCGTGTTGGTAGCACGGTGGGCGGTTTTTTTCCCACACAATTATCTAACTAGGAAAAAGCCAAATTTTTCATAGTTGTTTGTCGTGATTGGATAAAGGTGTTTGACGAATCCCTTTATTTTTCGTTGAGATTTAACGCCGTCAAACTCCTTGTGCTACGGGTCTCCTTTTTCGTGTGGATTTTTTGATTGAATTAGCCGCCGGTAGTTTCGCTCCACGATTCGTCGGATTTTACGGAACGCTGTTCATGCAGTTTCTGAATCATACTATCTACGAGTTCCCGCCCAGCTTCGTCTAACTGTCGATAATTTTTGAGATGATCGACTTCTTCTGGGGTACAAACAAGTGCAGATGCGGTACTAATGCTTATTGCTTGAGCAGTAGAAGATGCTTTTGATGTAGGAATTGGTGGCGATTCCCACCCCATCAGTTCTGCGGGGGTTGTATGTAAAACTTTTGCTAGAGGACCAAGAATAGGGGCCGGTAAATTCTCTATATCATCGCTTTCATAACGATATATTGTTGCTCTATTTTTTCCGAGTTTTTCTGCAACATCATCGACTGATAATCCGAGCCTCTTTCTAAACTCCCGTATGCGACTCCCAACGGTCATAATGTGCACCTCCTGTTATTTTTTGATAATATCATTTTTTTCGCGAATATGCAATAAAAATCGCGTTTGACGCGAAAATTTTCTTGACATAAATACTTCTAGGGCTTATTATACAAATAGAAAATCGCATATATGCGAAAAAAAGAGGGAGGATAAGAATATGGTAAATGTTGATAAGTTACGGGGGCGGATGGTAGAACATAAAATCAATGCCGATAAAATGGCGGCTTTGATAGGTGTCAATCGAGCTACATTCTATCGAAAATTAGAGAATGCTGGCGAGGCTTTTACTGTTCGAGAGGTCAACGTTATCGCTAAAGCGTTAAACCTTGATCTCAACGAACTGAATGCTATTTTTTTTAGCACAGAAGTCGCGTAAATGCGATAATTAAAAAGTAGAAAACGAATTATCGCAGTATGAAATAAAGGGTACGGCGAGAACCGTACCCTTTGCGTCGAGATTATCTTTTAGCACTCTAAGAAAAAGTTGACATAAGAGATCATCTTACCATCGACGATACAGGTTTGCCGTTTGCCAATAAAAGAGTATCTATGTACTGCCAGCCAGAAAAAATCAAAGAACTGTCCTGGCTTGATGGGATCAAGATGTTCATGCTCATCCTGTACTCGAATCTCTGTCAAACCGTGAACTGTAATCGTTTTTCCGGTAGTCAACGTTATATCGATTCCGTACATTTTGATCGCCTCCTTATCGTGATTGTATCACGACTGGGAAGGATCAACAAACATGAGGAGGGACAGGCATGAAGCTCAAGTGGAACATGAACAACGTCGTTGCCGCACGGGGCAACAACTACACCTGCATTGCAAGGTTTGACAACAGTCGCTTTTGGCTCAAGGAAAATGCGATCACACCCGTGCAGAACTTTAAGAGACATATCCGCCGCATCGCACAGATTGTAGGGGCAAAGGAGGTCGAGATCAAATACCTCCACATGGATGACGAGGCGGGCACGCTCACCGAGCCACGAGAGAACATCGTGCTCTTCTCCAATCGCGGTGGCGACGACTACCGGTACTTCACCGAGTCGATCGACCTCGTAACGAATCGACGTAGAATCCACTACCTCGCCCCCGAGGAGGTCTTTATCCTTACAAGCGTAGGAGCAATCAAAGCGGCGTAATTGCCACAACAGAGAGGAGGAAAGGAAAGATGGCGAACAACAACCCATTCGACACATTGAAGGACGAATTTGCGGAAATTGTCCGCAGTGTTGTCCGCATCGTCGTTCGCGAGGAGTTGCATGTGCTCCGTACTCAAGAGCCGGAGCCGCAGCCCGTTTTGGAGGAGGAGGACCGGCTCGTCGGGCGCAAGGAGATTGCGCGGCGTCTGGACCTCACGCCCGACACGGTGTCTGCCAAGATGGGAAAGGGCGAGCTGATCTGGACGATTGATCCGATCAGCGGTCAGCGAAAGATGAAAAAGAGTACGCTCGATCAGTACATTCGGGATCTGCCCGAATATACAGGACTTCTGAGCGCAAAGAAGGAGGCAGTTGCATGATTGGCAAGAAAGTCATCGTTGGAGGCGCGATCGCTCTCGCAGCGATAATCTGTGCGGGGGCGGCAAGCGATCACGCGCGGGGCGATGTGCGGGATGCGATCTTAGTTGAAGAGGTCTACATCGTCAAAGATGGTGACACCCTTTGGGGGATCTCCGAAGAGTACATCAAGAAAAACACAGGCAGCCGTAGACATATCATTGAATATAAAGAGGGGATCTACGAGAACAACCCTTGGCTTGTAGACCGTAAGGGTTTGATCCGTCCGGGTGACGAGCTGCGAATGACCTATTGGGTGAAGGGAGGAGTGTGAGATGTGTATAAAAGGGTTATCGCGCAAGACCATTTTTCGGCGCGATAAGGTAGAAGGCGTAATCCTCACGTACAAACTCCCCTGTGACGATGCCTGGACAACGAACCTCTGTGTGTATGCGGAGAATGAGAATCCGGGAATCTGGAACGAGACGTGTACACGGGAAACAGCAGAACGTCACCATGAGGAAGCCATCCGCATGGTAAAACTGATGGGCTTTGAGACGGAGGACGCATGATGGAGTACATCGATGCACGCGGATGGAGATACCGTGTCATGCAGGGACTTGATGGCAGCTGGAAGGGACGCTATCGAAAGCCGGATGCTCCCGGAAAGCCCCGCCGTGATAATGTGGGATGGCGCGGAATGCTGTCGCTGCAATATCGTAAGCGTCGTGATGACGCAGAGCGCGATCTTGCAGAATATGCCAAGCGCAAGGGGATGCAGGTGTATCGGAGGGAACTTGCAAAATGACAAAGTTCTACACAATGAGCGGCGTGATCGCAGATATCGGCTCCTACACCAAGGTAGTCAAGCACATGTCATCGCACGCTCAGAAGACGGATCGCTTTATCCAGGGGTATCGGGTCTGTACCTATTACACGGGAGGAAACGGGCAGGACTACAGTGTCCTTGCCGAGTTTCCCGGCACACGGGAGGGGCGCGCGGCCGCCGAGGATCTGTTGCTCTGGATCTGGAAGGAGATGCTCGCAGGGAAGGAGTACGTCGTGATCCACGACGCATTAGCAGTGCAGAAATTCATGACGCGTGGATAGTCTGAAAGGAGCTGAAGAGATGACACCACAAGAGTTTAAGGCGGTTACTGAGAACCTAAAGAGCTCCAATTTCTACCTTTGCAAAGAAAAAGCGCCAGAGCGGAGGCAACCACTCTGAGCGCAAGTCAATGGGTATTACACCGTGATTGTATCACGGGAACAGGGGGTAAATCAATATGCGGATTAAGAAGATTCTGTGGCAATACCGTAGGGATTTCCGTGCAATCTACCGCTGTGAGAACTGCGGACATGAATGTGAGGATCGTGGCTATGATGATGCATATTTCCACGCAAAGGTTATCCCCGACAAGGTATGTCCGCAGTGCGGGAAGACGGAGCGGGAGCTTGACCCGAACTATCGCCCGCTCACAACAAAGTATCCCGAAGGGATGCAGGTGTAAGAAAGGAGTCAATATGACCATCAATATCAGCCTTACGGGCATGGATCTCACGGCAGCGGGTAAAGAGGGCGTGACCGCTCTCGTGAATGCCTGCATGGCGTTCACCGGTACGTCGCTCGGCGCAGAGATCGAGATACCCAATGCGCCGCACAAAACACAGTCCTCGGAGGTGGTCAGCGCGTCGGAGAAGGTGTGCGTGGGTGAACAAATTCCGGCGAAGCCGGAACGGACGGCACCTGTACCGAGCGTACCATCCGTTGCGCCAGCGACCACGGTGTCCACTGTACCTGTCGCCCCCGCGACACCTGCGCCCGCTTCGGCACCTCCCGCGCCGGTTCCAAGGGCTGATGCGCCAACGTATACGATTGAGGAGCTGCAGCTCGCTTGTGCTCCGCTGATGGATGCGAACCGTATGGGTGAGATCCAGTCAGCCATCGCCAAGTACGGTGCGACATCGCTCCTCGATATACCGAAAGAACAATATGGGGCACTCGCCGCCGATCTGCGCGCATTGGGGGCGCGTCTCTGATGGCTGCTACAGCGCACGCACTTCTCAGCGCGTCGAGCGCACACCGCTGGCTCGTCTGCACTGCCGCGCCGAAACTCGAGGCGGAGTTCCCCGACACGACGAGCACGTACGCCAAGGAAGGCACGCTCGCGCATGAGATCTGCGAGCTGAAGCTGACGAAGTACATTACAACGATGCCGCGCGGGACGTATACGAAGAAGCTCAATGCACTCAAGAGGCACGAACTTTACGATCCAGAGATGGATGAGACGACGGACACATATCTTGACTATGTGAAACGTACGGCACTCGGTTATGCAGTGCCGCCGAGCATTCAGATTGAGCGGCGCGTAAACTTTAGCGACTACGCCCCCGACGGTTTCGGCACGGCGGACTGTCTCCTGCTTGCGGGCGATACACTCCACGTCATTGACTATAAGCACGGCAAGGGCGTCGTCGTCGATGCGGATCACAACCCGCAGATGATGCTCTATGCACTCGGGGCGATGCACGACTTTGCCCTGCTCTACCGCTTCAAGACGGTCAAAATGGCGATCGTGCAGCCGCGTGTCGGCAATATCAGTGAGTTCGCCTGTACGGCGGACGAGCTTTTGCGTTGGGGCGAGACGGTCGTCAAAGTGAAGGCGGCAGAGGCAATGGGCAAGAGTCCCGTATTCGCTCCCGGTGAGCACTGTCGCTTCTGCCGCGCAAAACAACAGTGCAAGGCGCGCTGCAATTACTACGCAGATCTGCACCCTGCCCTGGGGAAAGACCCCCGTATTATCTCATTGACAGAACTCGGGCAGTATCTGGGGCTTGCAGGCGCGCTCAAGAAGTGGGCAGAGGATTTACAGGAATATGCGCTCAGCGAGTGCCTTGCCGGGAGTAATGTCCCCGGCTGGAAGGCGGTAGCCGGACGCGGTGCCCGCTCCTTTACGGATGCAGACAAGGCGTTCGCTATTCTCAAGAAGGACGGCATCGATGAATGCCTGCTCTATAAGCGCGAACCGCTGACGCTGGCGCAGATAGAGAAAGAACTCGGCAAGAAGCGATTTACAAAACTTGTCGGCAAGTTGGTCGTCAAAGAACCGGGCAAGCCTACGCTTGCTCCGGTATTTGATCCTCGTCCTGCGGTGACGAACGTGCCGCAAGCGGCAGATGTATTTCAGGATCTAGGAACAGAAGGAGAAAAAGAATCATGAGCTATCAAATGCGACCCTCGGATGTACTGCTGCGGAACGTGCGTCTCTCGTACGTTCGCTTTGACAAGGCGGTCTCGCGCAACCCCGGACAAGAAAAGAAGTACAGCTGCACGATCCTCGTACCGAAGACAGATTTTACGCAGAAACAGGCGATCGATAACGCCATCGAGGCGGCGATTGCCATCGGCCGCGAAAAGTACGGCAATGCCGTTCCTCCGAAGCCCAAGACAGTGATCTGGGACGGTGACGGATATACACAGTCGGGCAAGGAGTTCGGTCCTGAGGCAAAGGGACACTGGGTATTCACGGCAGGGCTTGCAGAAGCGCGCGGCCCCGTGCAGGTGGTTGACCTGAGTCGCAACCCAATTCTCAATCAGAGCGAGATCTACAGCGGCATGTACGCCAACGTCCTGGTCAACTTCTACTTTTACAAGAACGAATCGGTCGGCGTCGGCGCAGGACTCGGGCCCGTGCAGAAGGTTGCGGACGGTGAGCCGCTCGGAGGAACACTGCCCTCGGCGGATGATGTGTTCGGCGCACCGGACGCGGCGGCACCGATGGCAGGACAGACATACACAGCCGCACAACGGGGCGCATCTCCTGCGGTCGCGACCGCTGCGGCGATGCAGCCGCAGATCAACCCGCTGACCGGCGCGCCCATGTAACCCGAACGAGGGGGCAACCGCCCCCTTTTGAGGACTTATTTATGCGACATCTATCCATTGATCTTGAAACCTACAGTGAGAACGACATCAAGCTGGGCATCTCGAAATATGTAGAGTGCCCGAACTTCAAAATACTGTTATTCGCATACGCGTGGGACTTCGGCAAAGTTCATGTCGTCGATCTGGCATGCGGGGAGGAAGTTCCCACCGACGTGATCGACGCGCTCACGGACCCAGAGGTCACGAAGCACGCATTCAACGCGGCGTTTGAGTTACACTGTCTGCACCGCAGCAGTATACTGACTCCTTACAGGCAATGGGCATGCACGCAACTCCACGGGCTCTATCTCGGCTACCCTGCCGGACTCGATAAAATCGGCAAGGCTCTTGGACTTGCGCAAGATAAGAAAAAGAGCGCAAGCGGCAAAGCCCTTATTCGTTATTTTTGTCTGCCGTGCAAGCCAACGAAGAGCAATGGGGGCAGGACGCGCAATCTGCCAGAGCACGATCCAGAAAAGTGGGAGGCGTTCAAGGCGTACAACGCACAGGACGTTGTGACGGAAATGGAGGTCTGCCGCCGTCTTGCGGCGTTCCCTGTTCCCGACGCGCTGCAAGCGGAATGGGTGACCGATCAGAAGATTAACCGACACGGAGTTCTCCTCGACCGGGAACTTGTATGCGGGGCGCTCCAAATAGATGCTGCCGAAAAGCAGCATCTTATGCAGGAAGCCGCAGCGATCACGGGGCTTGGCAACCCAAACAGCCGCGATCAGCTCCTCAAATGGCTCAACGACAACACGAACGTCGAAATGGAGAAACTGACGAAAGAGAGCGTCGCTGAGGCACTCGAGATCGCTGACGATACCGCCGCGAAGGTGCTGGATATCCGCAGACGGCTCTCCAAGACCTCCGTCAAAAAGTACGAGATGATGAACGCTGCCGCAGGGGAAGACGGCCGCGTGCGTGGTGTGCTTCAGTTCTACGGCGCAAATCGCACGGGCAGATGGGCAGGCCGACTCATCCAAGGACAAAATCTGCCGCGCAACTATTTGAGGAACCTCGATCTTGCCCGTGATCTCGTACGGCGGGGCAATCGGGAAGCGGTCGCCCTGCTCTTTGGCGATGTTGGTGATACGCTCTCACAGCTCATCCGCACGGCGATTATCGCACCCGAGGGGAAACTGCTCTGCATCTCGGACTTCTCCGCAATCGAGGCGCGTGTGCTTGCGTGGCTCGCAAGGGAGAAGTGGGTGCTTGAAGCGTTTGACCGAGGAGAGGACATCTACTGCGCGACCGCATCCAGTATGTTCCACGTCCCCGTCGAAAAACACGGCGCGAACAGTCACCTGCGGCAGAAAGGCAAAATCGCAGTGCTTGCAAGCGGGTATCAAGGCGGTCCGAATGCACTCATCAGCATGGGTGCACTCAAGATGGGACTCACTGAGGAGGAGCTCCCCGACATCGTCAGCCGCTGGCGCAAAGCGAACCCTCGCATCGTGGACTTCTGGCAGAAGGTCGAAAACGCCGCACTCTATGTGATGAACACAGCGCGTCCCGTTGGACTTGACCACGGCATCATTTTCACGCGGGAGGTCTGTCCGGTCGAAGGTGTGGACTTTCTCACGATCACGCTACCTTCGGGGCGCAAGCTCTTTTACCCGAGCCCTTATATTTCCGTCAATCAGTTCGAGCGAGAAGCGCTGCATTACCGCACGCAGATCGGGGCGAACTGGGGGATAAACAGCACCTACGGCGGAAAACTCACGGAGAATATCACACAGGCGGTCGCACGTGATTGTCTCGCGGCGGCAATCACGCGTCTCTCGGATACGGGCTATCGGATCACAATGCACATTCACGATGAGGTTGTGATCGAAATCCCCGAAGAAGGAGCGGACGAAACGCTCGAAAAAGTCAATGCCATTATGTCAGATCCGCTGCCGTGGGCTCCGGGACTACACCTAACTGCCGCCGGATTCACCAGCAAATACTACATGAAGGACTAAGGGGGGGCAATGCTTTGCAGAATGACCGAATTATACGCGTCAGCATCGGTGCAAGCCGTACCTCAAAAGAGTGGCAGCGTACCGAGTATCTCTGGAGCGAGTTTATTGTTACGCTCTCCACACCAAAGCGTACGGAAGAGACCATCGAACAATACCACGCCCTATCGAAACGCGAGCAGGGGCGTCTAAAAGATGTTGGTGGTTTTGTCGGCGGTACGCTGAAAGGCCTCCAACGAAAAGCGGCAAACGTTGAAAGCCGTGACCTCATCACACTTGACATGGACGCCATTGCACCGGGAGAAACGCAGACCATCATCCGACGCATCGCAGGTCTCGGCATCGCCTACGCCGTCTATAGTACACGCAGCCATACCGAGCACCGTCCACGGCTGCGCGCCATCTTCCCAACCGATCGGAGCATCACGGCGGATGAATATGAACCGATCGCGCGCAAGATCGCGAGCCTCATCGGCATCGACCTTTGCGATCCGACGACGTTTGAGGCAAGCCGCCTCATGTTCTGGCCAAGTTGCAGCAAGGACGCGATCTATGTCTTTTGCTTTGAGGACAAACCGTTTTTGTCTGCTGATGGCATTCTAAGCACCTACGAGGACTGGCATGATGTGCGAACATGGCCGCAGGTGCCGGGGGCAACCGGGGCGAAGGAACGGCTCGCTCTCTCAAAGCAGTCAGATCCAACGAAGAAAACGGGCATCGTCGGTGCGTTCTGTCGCGTCTATGACATCCTCGGGGCAATCGAGGCATTTATCCCGCACGCATACGAACCGACGGACAGCAGCGACCGCCTAACGTTTGCAACAGGATCCACGGTCGCGGGTGTGGTGCTCTATGACGACAACAAGTTCCTTTACTCACACCATGCGACGGATCCGTGCAGCGGGCAGCTGGTCAATGCGTTCGACCTCATCCGCCTGCATAAGTTCGCGGAGTTGGATGAACCGGCGAAAGAGGGAACGCCAAACAACCGGCTGCCGTCGTTCCTTGCGATGCAGAAGGAGGCACTCGCAGATGCAGCCGTCGCCACGGAGCTGCAAACGGAGCGCGCGGCACAGGCGGCGGACGTGTTTGGGAGGGCAGATCCTCCGGAGCACACAGGAACGGGCGGCGGGGCGGAGCCCCCTGCGGTCGACGTGAACTGGATGCGGACGGCAGGAATCCAGTTCAGCGACACAGGGAAGCCGAAAAAGACGATGGACAATATCGTGCGGATTCTCAATAGTGACCCGCTGCTCAAGGGAAAAGTCGCCTATGATGCGTTCAGCGTCCGCGTACTGGCTCTTGGGGCTTTGCCGTGGAATGCGGCAACGGATCGCAGACTATGGACGGATTCCGATGACGCGGGCGTGCAGTGGTACCTAGAATACCGCTTTGACATCACCGGCAAGGATAAGATTCTCAGCGCGCTGATTCTTGTTGCCGAGCGAAACAGTTTTAATGACGTTGTGGAATATCTGCAAAGCGTTACTTGGGATGAAAAAGAACGTCTGGATGATCTGTTCAGAGATTATCTGGGGGCGCCGGACACACCGTATACCCGAACCGTCTGCCGCAAAGCATTCGTGGCCGCCGTGGCACGAGTTATGATGCCGGGATGCAAATATGACTACGTTCCGGTACTTGTCGGACGACAAAGCCTCGGCAAGAGTACGTTCCTGCAAACAATGGCAAAATCGTGGTTTAGCGACAGCTTTTCAACCTTCGATGGAAAAGACGCTGTTGAGAGTATTCAAGGCAGGTGGATCATTGAACTTGCTGAAATGACGGGATACTCGAAATCCGCAGAGAATATCATCAAGCAGTTCTTGTCCCGTACGAGCGACTTTTTCCGTATGCCGTTCGGACGCCGAGCCGCCGAGTACCCGCGCAAATGTGTATTCTTCGGCTCGTGCAACGAAACCGAATTTCTACGTGATCTCACAGGGAATCGCCGTTTCTGGCCGGTGGATGTTGGGATAAAGCCCGCCAAGAAAAGCATCTGGAAGGATTTACCGCATGAGGTGGATCAGATATGGGCAGAGGCAGTACACCGATGGCGTGCAGGTGAACCTCTGTATCTTACACCCGAGATGGAAGCCGTTGCGAAAGAAATGCAGGATGGACACCGAGAGAGCAACATCCGTGAAGGTCTGATAAAAGCTTTTCTGCAAAAACCCGTACCGAGAAACTACCAGACAATGGCGCTGCGGGAGCGTCAAATATTTTGGAGTGGTGTCTTAGAGGATAAAGGGGAACTCGTTCCGCGGGACCGCATCTGTGCGCTTGAGGTCTGGTGTGAATGTCTGGATGGAGATCCGAAACTAATGAAGCGCAGCGATGCCAAAGAAATCAATCTGATTCTTGAACATCTTCCCGGAACAGTACGAACCGGAAAAGCCGCCCGTTTCGGATACTGCGGCGTCCAGAGAGGCTTTCTCATCACAAATGAAAAAGACGTGTAACAAACCGTGTAACATAGGCGTAACATAGGTGTAACTTTGCGTGTAACGTTACACAGAATGTTACACGTTTGTTACAAGAATGTTACACGCTCTAACTCGTTGCCGCTCTAAGGATTATACCTATTTATGTAACATGTAACATTGATTCCTTATGAGTATAGAAATAGAGGAATTAGGCAACGAGTTAGGGACGAAAAACAGCCTAAATAAGACCTCTCATAAACGCGCGCGCGAAAAGTTACAAATACGAAAGGAAACTGGGATGAAAGAACGAGACATAGAGGTGCTGCTGCGCGAAGGCGTCAAGCAGTTGGGCGGTAAAGCCTATAAATGGGTATCGCCGGGGAATGCAGGTGTGCCCGACCGTATCGTCATTCTTCCAGGCGGTAAGGTGATCTTTGTCGAGCTGAAGCAGGAGAATGGACGGCTGACACGGCTGCAAAAAGTCCAGCAGGAGACACTTCACGGAATGGGTGCCGTCGCTGTCACGCTTCGCGGCGCGGAGGATGTGAAGATGTATCTCGATGTGCTGAAGGAGATGATGGAACGTGGAGCTAAAGCCGCATGCGTATCAACGGTACTGCATTGATCGTCTCATCGCCGATCCGCGCATTGCCCTTTTTCTGGACATGGGACTTGGCAAGACGATTATCACGCTGTCAGCGATCTATCATCTCAAGTACTCGCGCTTCGCCGTCCGTAAGGTGCTTATCATCGCCCCGAAGAAAGTCGCAGAGGCAACGTGGCAGCGTGAGGCGGCGAAATGGGACGGAGTGCATATCCTCCGAATGCAGACGGTCCTCGGCACGCAGGCGCGGCGGCTGAAAGCACTGAATACGCCCGCCGACATCTACATTATCAACCGTGAGAATGTACCATGGCTTGTGGAGCATTACCGCAATGATTGGCCGTTTGACATGGTGGTCGTGGATGAATCCAGCAGCTTCAAGAATCCGCGCGCAAAACGATTCAAGGCGCTCTCGTATATGTATCCGCATATCAAACGGACAGTGCTTCTCACGGGAACACCAAGCCCGAACGGGATCATCGACCTTTGGAGCCAGATCTATCTATTGGATCGGGGCGAGCGTCTCGGCAGCACGTTCTCAGGCTTCCGTAATCGGTATTTCACACCCGGCGAGCGGTCGCGTGACATCATCTATACCTACGATCCGAAAGACGGTGCAGAGGACGCTATTATGAGTGCCATCGGCGACATCGCGGTGAGCATGAAGGCGGCGGACTATCTGCAGCTGCCGCCCGTGGTCGAGGATACGATCCCCGTCGTGCTGGATGCGAAGGCACGCAGGGCGTATGACACGATGGAGCGGACGATGGTGCTGGAACTCCTGCAGAGCGGAGAGCAGATCACTGCTGCGAGCGCGGCGGCACTCTCAAACAAGTTGCAGCAACTTGCCAATGGGGCAGTCTACAATGAGGAGCACAAGACCCATGCGGTGCATGACTGCAAGATCGAGGCGTTCATGGAGCTGATTGAGCAGCTGAACGGGAAATCTGCGCTGGTCTTTTACAATTTTCAGCACGATCTTGCGCGGATCGTCGAGGCACTGCGGCAGACGAATCTCCGAGTGCGGGTTCTTCGTGGAGCAGAGGATGAACTGGCATGGAATCACGGCGAGGTGGATATTCTCCTTGCGCATCCCGCGAGTGCCGCGTATGGGCTGAACCTACAGGACGGTGGCAACCATGTCGTCTGGTACGGTCTGAACTGGAGCCTTGAACTGTATCAACAGGCGAATAAGCGTCTGCATCGGCAGGGGCAAACGCAGACGGTCATCGTCCACCATCTTGTCTGCACAGATACGCGCGATGAGGACATTCTGCACGCGATCAGTATGAAGGAGCGGGCGCAGGAGTTCGTTCTTGAGAGCCTTAAGGCTCGAATCGATAAGTACAGAGTGCATTGAGGAGGACTACGAAATGCTGATTTTCATGAAAAATGTCAAGAAATTCGTGATGAAGGAACGCCCTGTGCTGGCTGCTGTTCACTATCACGCAGGGCGTGCATATGCTTCAAACGTGTATAGCCTTGTCTGGATTGAAGATAATTTGAGGCGGGAGGGGGCTTTTGATGCTGAGAGTGGCGCACCTGTCGAGCTGGACGCGAAGATGCCGACACCATCCTTTGACAAGGTTGTGCCCAAAGTCAACGAGGATTCTGCGTATGCGACTGTAGGGAATGCCGAACTGATACAGATGCTTTCGGTACTGAAGGCAGTGGACGCTTGCGCGCCCAATCGGAAAGATTCGGATGCGGTCATGCTTGTTTGGCGTGCATCTGGGCTCATAATGTACGCGCGCGGAAAGACGCTACGCGCGGAATATTGTCTTTCCGGAAAGACGGAGAACTTGGCAGATGGGGCGCTGCGCTTTGCAGTGTTCAACGCAAGGCTTCTATCCGTTTTAATCGACTACCTCCGACAACGAAAAGGTGCTACACGATTTTATGTCTCCCAACGCATCATATCCCCTTTACGAGTCGATATGGCACCTCCTTGCGCGGTGTCTTCGGGTGTAGTCATTGCCCCACAGCATTTCATCGAAGTTGATCGCTGGGCGGATGTTGTACCCGAGGATGTGATTCGTCGCTGCAACGAAAACGCAGGGGCGCGATGCTAACCCTCGGAAGTCTCTTTGATGGAATAGGCGGGTGGGTTCTCTCGGCAAATCATGCGGGGATAACGCCTGTATGGATACGGTGAGTTGTTGAATGTGTGAAAGAGGTTCGATGATGACATACAAGGTGGAGCGGTTGGGGGTTACAGGCGCACTCTCTTGTTGCTTCGAGCATGGAGGGCGTGTGTATTCCGCACAGGTGGACTGCGTGCCGTTTTACGGCGCGGCAGCGTGCACGATCTGTCCTAAGAATGGTTTTGATGAGCTGTATACCATGGGCGATGTCCCATTGACAGAGGCGGGGTTGATCTCCTGCATCGAGAAGTTTGTAAAAATGAAGGAAGCAATTCGATGACTTGCAAGGTTCATCGACGGTTTTGCAGGGTTCGATGTATTTTTTGTACACGAAAAGCTGTAAAGGTGCGTCGCTCTAAGAGAGACGACGTTGCGAGGCTGTCGCGAAGTTTTGCGAAGTAGGAGGTAGAAGATGGCAGATCAGAAATATCCGCAGAGCGCGGAGCCGAACGAGTACCGGCACCTCGACTATCCGTGGCTGAATGAGGTCGCCACAGGTCTCACAGCGGGCGCGGAGAAGCATCCGGGCGAAACGTGGCGGGATATCCCTGCGAAGGAGCACGCCGCACGGGCTCTGCGTCATCTCTCGATGTGGCTCGCTGGCGATCGGAGTGATAGCCATATCATCAACGCGAGTATGCGGTGCATGATGGCGCGGGTGATGGAGAGGGAGGAGTTGGATGCAGATGATGCGGTTAAAGACACATATTGATAAGCAGATACT
>ERZ773049.1036-NODE-1036-length-16451-cov-4.025982_pt1 | contig 16451 bp, 19 predicted proteins | sample MGYA00580633_ERZ773049 | MGnify/ENA primary metagenome ERZ773049 (study PRJEB29015, sample SAMEA2737991) | human oral metagenome | biome: human oral; feature: human-associated habitat; material: dental | place: China | collected 2066 ... | reverse complement strand
ATAATAAAATAAGTAATAAATATATAAGGAGATTGTTTATGGGTGCTACTTTTGACCAGATGAAAATGATTAATACTTTAAGAAAAGCCCAAAAAGACCTAAAAAACGAAATCGTAGAGGTTGAGGCTGGTGACGGTGCTGTTGTTGTCCAAATCACTGGTGAACTTAAAGTTAAAAAAGTTTCTATCGATCCTTCCCGCATTGATCTTGATGATATTTCCGAGCTAGAACGCTGGATTGAAAACTGCTTCCGTGATGGCTATGCTAAAGCCCAAGAAATTGCAACGGATAAAATGAAGCCTCTGATGGGCCAACTTGGTGGCCTCTCTGGTCTCGGCATGTAATCAAATGTTGCCGCAAGCTCTAGAAAATACCATCGAAGCACTGGGGAGTCTCCCAGGAGTCGGTCCACGCACAGCCGAACGTTATGCTACATATCTTTTTCGTGCCGATCAAAAAATTACTAACACTATTATTGATGCCCTTAGTCACCTCCATTCAGATGTCAAGACTTGTCCCATCACCTTCGCACTCATCAATCACAACGAAGAAGTCTCCCCATTTTATGATGGAGAAGATCGTGACAGAAGCACAATACTCGTCGTTGAAGAGCCTTTAGATATCTATGCTATTGAACAAACCAAACAATACCACGGCACTTATCATGTACTTGGAGGTGCTATCTCGCCAATTGATGGCATTACTCCTGACAAACTTCACATCGAGGAACTCATTTCACGCGTGGATTATGATCAAGTGCAAGAAATCATTATCGCCACCAATCCAAGTGTTGAAGGTGAAAGTACCGCCCTTCTCCTGCAGCGCGTATTATCTGGCAAATACCCTAATCTCAAAATCACACGATTAGCTCGAGGTCTCCCTCTTGGTGTTGACCTTTCTTTTGCTGATCAAATCACTTTAGGTGCCGCCCTTACCAACCGCACTAAGCTTTAGTCCTCGCTTCGATATCTATTTTTATGCTAAAATCAAATCATTATTATCATTCGGAGGTTTTATATTTATGGATCAAAATTTATTGGCAATTTTAGGCATAGTAATTCTTATTCTTTTGGTCGTAATTCTTTTTATTACCATCAAAAACCGAGCAAACAGTAGTCAATCGGACCTTCTTAAATTACTTGAGGCTATGACTAAAAACACCGATCAAATTGTTGAAGCTTCTAAGAACCTTCATGAACGAATGATTCGCGTTGAAACTACTGTGGATAAAATTACCAAAGGCGTTGATGATGGCTTTCGAGATAATCGCAAAGAAATTGCCACTAACTTACAGACTATTCAAAAAACAGTCGACTCAAGAGTAAAAGACCTTCAAACTGATAATGCAAAAAAACTTGAAGAAATGCGGCTTACTGTTGATGAAAAACTGCAAGCCTCCGTTGAAAAACGCTTCAACGAAAGCTTCAAGACCATCTCCGAACAACTCACTAGTGTATATAAGGGCCTTGGAGAAATGAAAAATCTTGCTACTGGCGTGGGCGACTTAAAAAAAGTTATGGAAGGAGTAAAAACGAGAGGTATCTATGGCGAAGTTCAGCTAAATAGCATTATTTCAGACATCTTAAGTCCAAGCCAATACCAGGAAAACATCAACACAAAACCCGGCTCTGCTGATCGCGTCGAATTTGCAGTTAAAATGCCAGGTAGGGAAGAAGACCACGAAACTTATCTGCCTATCGACTCAAAATTCCCAGTTGAAAATTATTCTCGCCTCATCTCCGCCTATGACCAGGGTAATAAGACCGACATTTTGACCTATCAAAAAGCCCTGGCCACCGACGTTAAAGAACAGGCCAAAAAAATCTCAACAAAATACATCGAGCCGCCTTTTACTACTGATTTTGGCATGATGTTTGTACCTACAGAATCCCTTTACGCAGAAATTTTACGCATTCCGGGCCTTTCTGATGAAATTCGTCAAAAATATAATATCAGCATCACCTCACCGTCCACTCTCCCCGTTACTCTATCTGGACTTCTCATGGGCTTCCGCACTGTGGCTATTGAAAAACGTAGTAGCGAGGTCTGGCAAGTTCTTGGCGCCATTAAAACCCAGTTTAATAAATTTGGCGACCTTCTTGAAGCCACCAAGAAAAAACTTCAAGAATCTGCCAACAAAATTGATGCCGCCGCCATTACCTCTCGTCAAATTGAACGTCGCTTAAAAGAAGTTGAAAGCCTACCTACCGCCGACAGCATCAAGTTGATTGGTGAAATCGATGATTCATTCTAAAACTAAAACCCTCATCATCTGTTATAATTAAGCTAATGTACGAAAATTTTACTAAGTTTATTTCAGATAAGACAAAAATCTGCATTATTCAAGCAGAAAATCCTGATGGCGACTCTCTAGGCTCCGCCTTGGCTCTTGAAGCCCTGCTTAAAGACAAACAAATTTCTCAATTTTGCCCAGTGAATATCCCAAAGTACCTTCGTTATTATAAAGATTGGTCAAAAATTACTAGCGAAATTGATTATCAAGCTGATGGTTACATTATTGTCGACACTGCAGCCCAAATTCTACTCAGTAAATTAACTGATGATCTTACAATCAAAAATCTTCTCTATACTAAACCATTTTTTGTGATTGACCATCATGAGACTCCTGACGATCTTGATTTTCCACACCAGTCAATTATTGAACACCTTCCTTCCTGCACTAATGTAATCTATAACATTGCAACGCAAACAGGATTAACAATCGACAAGACAGCTGCTGAATATATCTTTCAAGGTCTACTCTCTGATACACTTGGACTCACTTCTGCGGGAGTTTCTGGCGATACTTTTCGCCTAGCCGCTGAGCTACAAGATCTTGGTGCCAATATTAGCGAACTCGAAGAGAACCGTAAAGAATTCATGAAGAAATCTCAGCGTATCCTTGCCTATAAGGCAGAGCTGATCCAGCGTATCGACTACTCACTCGACGGTCAACTTTCTACAATTCATATTCCGTGGGAAGAAATCCAGGAATATTCGGATGAATATAATCCTAACGTCCTAATTCTCGAAGAAATGAAAATGGTTGAAGGGGTCAAAGTTGCAGTTGCAATCAAAACTTATCCCGATGGCAAACTAACTGGTAAAATTCGTTCCTCTCTCCCCATTTCTGATAAAATTGCCGGCTACTTTGGCGGAGGTGGTCATCCTTATGCCGCCGGCTTCCGCATTTATGATACAAATTATCAAGATACCCTCCGTGAACTCGTCACCTGTAGTTACAAACTAATTGATACATATGAGCAAGAATCTACTACAGCAGAAACCACTTTCATTGGAAGCTTTTAAAATGAGACTTTATAATACCTTAACCAGAAAAATCGAGGATTTCATTCCTCAAGATCCTAAAAACGTCAAGATTTATACCTGTGGCCCCACAGTTTATAGCTTTGCCCATATCGGAAATTACGCTGCCTACATCTATTGGGATTTATTGATTCGCGCGATAAAACTTCATCATTGGATTCCAAATCGCGTCATGAATCTTACGGACGTTGGACATCTTACCTCAGACGGAGATGATGGTGATGACAAGCTTGAAAAAGGTGCCAAAAAGGAAAACAAAACTGTTTGGGAAATTGCGGACTTCTATTCAGCCGCTTTCTTAAAAGATTACAGTGAACTCAACCTACTTCAACCAACCAAAATTGCCCGTGCAACTGACTACATTAAACAAGATATTAAGTTTGTAGAAGAACTAAGTAAGAAAGGTTTCACCTACGAAACTACTGATGGTATTTATTTCGATACTAGTAAGTTTAAAAATTATGCAGATTTCGCAAGGCTTGATCTGGAGAACTTAAAAGTAGGAGCTCGCGTCGAATATAATCCCGAAAAACGTCATGCTTCCGATTTCGCAGTCTGGAAATTTATTCAAGATGGGGAAGACCACGCTATGCGATGGGATTTTCTTGGCCGCCCAGGCTACCCCGGATGGCATCTTGAGTGTTCTGTTATTTCTCACACTGAGTTAGGCGAGCCTCTCGATATTCACACTGGTGGCATAGACCATATTCCAGTCCATCACACCAATGAAATCGCGCAAACTGAAGCTGCCCTTAATACCACAATGTCACGTTTTTGGCTCCACTGTAATTTCATCACTAGCGAAGGTCAGAAATTCAGTAAATCTTTAGGTAATGCCTATACTCTTTCCGAGCTTAAATCAAAAGATTTTTCACCTTTAGATTATAAGCTTTGGGTTTTACAGGGGCACTATCAGTCAGAGCGTAATTTTACACTTGCAGATCTTAAATCCGCGCAAATTCGTCGCTTAAAGTGGAAAAACCAAATCGCAGAACTCTTGCAATCTAATCATAATGAACTGATCGCTTGTCAAGGTAGTAGTAAGCTTACCGATTTTCTCCACTCTCTCTTACAAAAAAACGACACACCAAAGACCAACCTTTCTCGTCAAATTCTCGAATATGCATCTGATAATTTAAACTCTGCCGAAGCGTTCTCATATATTGATCAACACCCTCTTTCGCTTGACGACTGGGCGCTTGTTGAACAACTATTCGGCCTTGGACTATTTGAGCAAACACTACCTTCGCAAGAAGTTATAAATCAAATTGAAGCCAGGGATCAGGCTCGTCAGCAAAAAGATTTTCAAACCGCAGATAGGCTTCGAGCTCAGATTGAACAAGCCGGTTTTGTGGTCAAAGATAACCCCAATCAGTCAATTTGGCAATATTATAAATAGCTTATTTCTTTTTCCAACGAACTCAGCTATACTAAATAAAAATAGAGGAGGTAAATGTCACGCACAATTGAGGTCGATACCAAAACTTTTATTCGCTTTTGGTTCGTTATTATTGCTTTTGCAGGCCTTGGCTACTTAATTTTCAAAGCCGCTAGTGGTCTAATTATCATTTTTATTTCAGCTTTTCTCGCGCTAGCTCTACGTCCACTTGCCAAACTGATTGACAAAATAGACAAGAAAAAAGAACGACCTGGGCTTTCTGCCATTATTGCTGTTCTTGTCGTCGTACTTGGTTTCTCGACAATTGTTGCTGTGGTCGGACCTATGATTGTCTCTCAAGTTTCAATTTTTCTCGCCTCTGCTCCTCAAAAAATTTCTGCTGTAATTGGCGAATTTAACCTAAATCGCCTAGGTGAACACTTTGGTATTTCTGATTTACAGGCTCAACTTCTCGTAGCCATACGTAATTTTTCCAATACTCTACTTAATAACCTCAGTGGAATCGCAATTAGTAGCGTCGGTACCATCGGTGCCATCCTCACAAATATCGTTCTTACTATCGTCCTCACTATTCTCTTTATGCTTGAAGGCCCAACCTTAGTAGAAAATTTTTGGCGCACCGTCTCATCTTCCCGCAATGCACAAGCTACACGCGTTTGGCACCGCGTCACAGCAAAATTAAGCACCGTAGTTGCCAAATACGTCTCCGCCCAAGTTTTAATCGCCCTGCTTGATGGTACCATCACTGCCATTAGCATCTTTGTGCTTTGTTTAATTTTCAACGCCCCGGGCGGCATAGCTATTCCTTTAGGACTCATTTCATTCCTCTTCTATCTCATCCCTATGTTTGGGCCAGTCATCGCCTGTATCATCAATACTGTTCTTCTTTTCGTTAATTCTCCATGGGCAGCTTTCAGCTTCTTCCTCTTCTACCTCATCTATCAACAAATTGAAAATAATATCATAGCCCCACGCGTCCAAGGTAAAGGCCTTGGCCTACCTCCAGTTATTATTCTAATTTCCATCATCATCGGCATGTATGCTTTTGGACTTATCGGCTGTCTAATTGCCATTCCAATTGCTGGCTGTATCAAGGTCATCATCGACGAGTATGCTGCCATTAAAAAAGTAATGGACGATTAAATTCATAGACTATTTAATCCGTCTATGACATAATTATTGGGAACTAAATTTTAAGGAGTATATTATGGAACAGGTATTACCATTTCTTGAAGGAATTTTTATGATCGCCACCATCGAAGGAGATCAGCCACATGTCCGTCCTTTTGATGCAGCTGGCATTCTTGATGGCAAACTCTACATTGGTACTAAAAATAATAAAAAAGTTTTTGCTCAGATTAAAAACAATCCAAAAGTTGAAATCTACGCAAAGCACGACATCTTAGGTACCCTTCGCATTACCGCTGAAGCCTACCCAGTCGAAAACGAAGCACAAAATCAAGCAGCCTACGAATCCACCAAAAAAGACTATGCAGGAACCGACTGTGCTGCCCTAGAACTTAGAAACGTTCACGGTACTATTCAAAATAAACTTGGCGAAGTAATCAATGTCGAATTCTAAGCCCCTCGCACCAACCACAAGCGTTAAGCAAACCACTCTCATTTACCTCACAGCAATCTCTGCAGGCATTTTGCTAATTTCAAACTTAGCTGCCACCAAGCTTTGGAACATGTTCGGAGTTGCTGTTGATGGGGGGATTCTTTGTTTTCCAATCTCATATGTTCTCGGCGACATCATTATCGAGTTTTATGGTAAAAAAGTCGCAAAATCGGTTATATTCTCCAGTATTCTCTTGAATATTCTTGCCGTACTAGTTTTTTGGGCGGTTTGCGCGCTTCCTCCTTTCACAGGTACTGAAGAAATGCAGGCCTCCATCGTCAATGTTCTAGGTTTTGCGCCGCGAATTATTTTAGGCTCACTCACTGCTTACTTTTTCTCACAATTTTCCAACAATTACATTTTCGTTAAAATCAAACAAAAAACCGGTTCTAAGCTCTTTCTCGTACGTGCCCTCGGCTCGTCTGTCGTTGCACATTTTTTGGATAGTCTAGTCTTTGAAACTATTGCTTTTCTTGGCGTCCTTCCATTTAATGATTTCTTAAATCAAGCTATCCTCGCCTACCTCCTCAGTCTCGGACTTGAACTAGTTTTGTCTCCATTGGAACTATTGATCGTATCAAAAGTTAGACCAATTCTGAACGAACAAGCTAATTCTGATCCAAAACTAACATCAACTAGCAAGGCTAATTAGGGCCCGACCATGTTCAACTTTCAGATTGACCATAAAATTCCTGGCTGCCTTGGTCGAGCAGGCACCATAAAAACCCCGCATGGGGAAATCAAAACCCCAGCTTTCATAACCGTTGGTACCCAAGGTTATGTACGTTTCCTGGAACCAGCAGACCTTGTCGCCATTGGTGCTCAGGCCATGCTAAGTAATGGTTATCACCTACGTCGAACCTCATATCAAATCGCCGACAAAAAAGGTTTGTCCAACTGGTCAGGTTGGGCTGGCCCCACACTCACCGACTCTGGTGGATTTCAAGTCATGTCACTCGGTTCTGGTCTAGGTAAAGTAGTTTCAATGGACAAAAAACGTGGTGTAACTAATACGGCCCATAAAGAACGTCTTGCTCATGTCACCGAAGATGGTGTCCATTTTACTGATCCATTCGACGGTCAACCAGATTTTATTGGCCCCGAAGAATCCATGCAAATTCAATGTAGAATAGGCGCCGACATTCATATGGCCTTTGATGAATTAACTTCTCTCGCTGATGATTATGATTATAATGTTGAAGCCTTGGCCCGCACCGAACGTTGGGCTCAGCGTAGTTTAGATGAACACATGAAACTACGCGACTCTCTTGGCTATCGCCAAAGTCTCTACGGAGTTTTACAGGGCGGTCACTGGGAAGATCTTAGACGTAGCACTGCCAAAAAACTCGGTGCCATGCCATTTGATGGCTACGGTCTCGGCGGCGCCTTCCTTAAAGAAGATCTCTCAGAAATTCTTCGTTGGTGTAATGAAGAACTCCCAGAACATAAACCACGCCATCTTTTAGGACTTTCTCATCCAGATGATATTCTAAATGGCGCTGAAATGGGTGCCGACACCTTTGACTGCGTTGCACCCACTAGGGAAGCCAGACATGGTAAGATTTACACAAAATACGGCGACATTAATTTACGTAAATTTAAAGACTCCAATCTACTACTCGATGAAGATTGTGATTGTCCTACCTGTCGAGCCGGCCACACTCGTGGCGAGCTCCGCACCCTTTGGCGCTCCGGCGACGGGGAATTAAAGGCTAAATTTTATCGCCTCGCCTCCATGCATAATCTACGTTTTGTTATTCGACTTACTGAACAAATTCGTAGCGCTATTCTAGAAGATAGCTTCCATCAGTTTAAACAAGAATTTCTAAAAAATTATTACTCAAAATAGAAAAACCCAAATTATTTATGCTAAAATAGGGTAGTGGATAATCAAGTCTCTTTCGTCCGAAGACACCCTCTGCTAAAAGATGTTTTTAGCTTGATTATTTTTGTCCTTTTCGTGATCCTAGGCACATATTTTCTTAATACTTACATCATGCGTTCATACAATGTGGTTGGTGCCTCCATGGAAAATACCCTGCACGGCAAAGATCGCTTAATTGTTAACCGTGCTGCCGTTTCACTCTCACATTTTTTTGGTAAACCTTATATTCCGGAACGTGGTCAAATTATTGTTTTCTTGAATGGTGATGCCAGTGGTCCATTAACCTGTGGCGTCGAAGCTTCCATCCGTGATCAATACATCATTAAACGTGTTATTGCCTTTCCAGGCGAGCGCGTTGTCGTAAAAGACGGCAAACTAACTGTATATAACCAAGAACATCCTGAAGGTTTTAATCCAGACGAATCAACCAGAAAATCAGATCAAGACGGACCAAAGAAATATACTGCCGGCGAAGTCGATATGACCGTACCAGAAGATGAAATCTTCGTTGCTGGTGATAACCGTGAGGGAACTCACTCCTACGATTCTCGCTACGGCCTTGGTACAATTCCTTATTGTCGCATCATCGGCCCAGTCCTCTTACGTCTCTATCCTTTTGATAAAATTCGTCTATTTTAGGTTATAATATTTATATATGTCAGATTATGTATTGATACGTAAGGGGCGCAATATAATTAGTGCAGTACTGCACGCCTTATTTAACCTTATCCTTGGACTTGGGTCTGTTTTTATCACCTTCTCCACTGCCAGCTGGATTCCAGGTGCCATACTCGTCATTCTTTCAAAGTGGCGTATGTTCGCAGTTCGACCCCGCTATCTTTTTCTCAACCTCAAGTCTAACTTAGTGGACCTTATCGTTGGCTTTTCCTTCATCTTCATCACCTACTGTTCTGGTCCAACCCTTCTGCCGATCCATTTCATACTCGCTATTTCTTATTCCGCCTGGCTCATTGTCTTAAAACCAATGTCCTCAGAGCGCGCCTCAGCACTACAGTCTCTTCTTGCGGTTTTCCTAGGCACCACCGCCACCACCCTAATGACTGCCACTGCCAACTCCATTTTCCCGGTCTTCCTCAATTTTCTTGTCGGCTTTGCCGCAGCCAGACATGTTCTCGTTCAAGGCGATGACACAGACTTCTCATTCTTATCCCTAATTATCGGTCTACTCTTTACTGAAATTTCTTGGCTCTCCCAATCCTGGCTAATCGTCTATACTTATCGAGAAATCGGCTTCCTTCTTCCTCAGTCTGCCATTCTTTTAACTGCGCTTACGTTTTTACTAGGTTATATTTTTAAGAATTACTCGAGTAACGAAGATTTCTCTTTTTCAAAAATCGCCACTCCAACTATTTTTTCAATAATTCTCATTGTTATCATCGTATTATGGTTTAGCAAACCATTATTCAACGTTTAACTAATACACATAAAAAGGAGGTAAATATGACTAACGAGTCTCATTCAGATACTCAAAATAATAAATCAGATAAAGCAGAACAGGAAACTGTAACCCCTAAAAACGTAATTCAGACCACCAACAAACACACCAGTAAAAAAACCAGAACCAATCCAATGGTTGTAGTCCTAGCGGTCGTTGCTCTTGCTAGCGGTCTCTATAATCTACATCTTACAAATACCCTTTCTTCTAAATTCAATTCACATAACTACAGCCAAAATTCAAATGCCAATTCTCTAAATTTCGCCGAAGGCTCTATCGCCAGTGTGGCTAATTCCGTCTCAAAAAGTGTGGTCTCCATCGTTACTAGCACCACACAAAAGCCCCTCACCAACTCCGAATCATCAGCAACTGCCGCTGGCACCGGCTTCATCCTTAGTAAAGACGGTTATATCGCTACCAACAAACACGTTGTTTCTGGCGCCAACAAAATTGGCGTCCTACTCGACGATGGTACCGCTTTTGAAGATGTCGAATTAGTTGGTACAGATCCACTCAACGACTTTGCTATTATCAAAATTAAGGATGCCAAAGATCTTACCCCAATCAGATTAGGTGATTCTAAGACCATCTCGGCAGGACAGCAAGTTATTGCCATTGGTAATGCACTTGGCGCCTATCAAAATTCGGTCACTTCCGGTATCATTTCTGGAAAAGGTCGTAGTCTTACTGCCACCGACTCTACGCGTACTCAGATTGAAACTCTCTCCGATATGATCCAGACTGATGCTGCTATTAATGGTGGAAATTCTGGCGGTCCACTACTTAATGCTGCTGGCGAAGTTATCGGCATCAATACCGCCTATGCCAGTCAAGGTAATAATGTTGGCTTCGCCATCCCTATTTCTAGTGTTAAAGGTATCATTAAGAGCGTACTTAAAAATCAAAGTTTTGAGCGCGCTGTAATTGGTGTTCGCTATATCAACCTTACGCCAACAATTGCTAAACAAAAGAACCTAGATATAAATCATGGAGCGTTAATTTCCTCCAGTAAAGGTAATAACGCCATTATTCCAGGCAGCGCTGGCGATAAGGCCGGACTCAAGGAAAACGACGTTATTACCTCTGTTAACGGTGTAGAAATTGGCGTCTCTGGTTCACTCTCTAGCTTAATAGGCGAATATTCTGCAGGTGACACGGTAACACTTACGGTCGTCCGCAATGGTAAAACCGAAAGTCTCGACTTAACACTCACGGCTTATAAACAATAACTAAAAATAGACCCTCTAAGGGTCTATTTTTAATCCTCTCTAATACTCAAAACAAGTAATTAGTCCTTCACTTAGCACATGTTTAAATCCATAACGCTTAGCATAACGAATAATTTTTTCGTGCTGACTCATATCAGATTCCAAGATTAAATATTTTTGGTGTAAAGTTTTTTCTTCAAATAACTTTGCCCATTTTTTACGAACCTGACGAATCAATTTATAAATTAATTCTAGTCCATTCTTCTCAGCGAACAATGCCACCGCTGGTTCATATTCAATTTCAGGAGACTGCCACTCCCATGCCCGGTCTACATAAGGCAAATTTGCCATCATAATATCTGGAGCCGGCGCATCATCTTTTACATCGGCTAACAAATCGCCGACCGTCAGGTGTAAGTTTTTAACTTTATATTGAGTAGCATTTGCGACTGCCACCTTTAACGCTTCTTTTGAAATATCTATACCAATCACTTCTGCATTTGGACAAGCTAGTGCTGTTGAAACAGACACGCAGCCAGAGCCTACCCCGACCTCAAAAATCAAAACTGGTGACATAATTTCCGTTTTGAGTCTCGCATATTCTTCTTTAATCGTTGGATTATCCGGCCAGCTTGGTTCAATTGTACCAAATTTTTGTTTAATCAATAGATCAAAGGTTTCAATCTTTTTTTTCAAAATACTATTATATAGTCGTACCGCCAGCTCAACCATCACTTCAGTTTCCGGCCTAGGAATTAAGACGTCTGGATTTACTCTGAATTTATGTCCATAAAACCACTTTTCACCCGTAATATACGCTAGTGGCACATGCTGTGTGCGCAAACTTAGCATCCGATCCGCAGTTTGCCGTTCCTTATCCGACAAAATTGACTCCTCATGTGTCACAAGATAAGTTCGGTCGGCAGCTTTAAACACATTAATTAGAATTAATTCCGCATCAATTGGATTAACTAAAGTCTTTGCCTGCGTTAGCCATCTTTTAATTGTTAACGCCATTTGGCTCCTTACTCCGCAATACCGTTTTCGTCACGAATTACTTGCATTTCGTATTTTTTAAGCTCTGCCAAAATATCATCAAGATCACCGTCCATCACAGCATTAATATTTGAACGTGAAAAATGGATTCGATGATCAGTTACACGATCCTGCGGAAAATTATAAGTCCTAATCTTTTCAGAACGATCACCAGTACCAATCAAAGATTTGCGAGCCGCAGAAGCATTCGCTGCCTGCTCGGCACGCTTAATCTCATTTAAACGAGTACGGAGCACCATCATCGCTTTTTCTTTATTTTGCCTCAATGATCGCTCATCCTGCATTGCTACTACGAGGCCGGAAGGATAATGCGTAATACGAATTGCGGAGTTTGTCGTATTAACCGACTGCCCACCATGTCCACCAGAGTGGTAAATATCAATACGCAAATCTTTTTCATCAATTTCAATTTCCGACTCCTTTACTTCCGGCAAAACTACAACAGTCGCCGTTGAAGTATGAATTCGTCCCTGAGACTCCGTTACTGGAACACGCTGCACTCGATGCACTCCGCCCTCAAATTTCAGGCTACCAAATGGTCTTTCGCCAGAAATCTTCACAACTACTTCCTTAATACCGCCCGCCTCATTGGCGTTTTCAGACATTAATTCGGTTTTTAGTCCGTGTTTTTCTGCGTAGCGCAAATACATACGATAAAGTTCGGCTGCAAATAGGGAGGCTTCATCACCACCAGCTCCAGCTCGAATCTCCATAATCACTGGCTTGTCATCGTCCGGATCCCTTGGAATTAGTTTTTCTTCAAGGCTAGCAGTCAAAGTCTCAATCTTCGCCTGGTTTTCGTCAATATCAAGTTTTGCCATCTCCGAAAGTTCCGCGTCACCTAATAACTCTTCGGCGTCCCTAATATGAGCCTCGCACTGCTTGATTTCTTTATCAATATTTATAATTTCATTAATTTCAGATAAACGTTTTGATTTAGAAGCAAAATCCTCACTCATATAGGCATTTGGATCAGCCAAAAAAACTGTAATCTTTTCAGCTTCTTCAATCAAACTTTTTATCTTTTCTTGCATAATTTATCCTGGTGGGGTTTAATTAACCAGGTTTTACTCGCGTATAAAGAGGACATCGAGGAGAAACTCTAACGCCGCATATACGAAGAGTAGCTGGCTGCCCCCAATAGCGATATTATACCATAAAAATTGCTATCGTGTTGTCGTTTAGACGTTTTGACGTTTATATGTTATAACAAATGTATGAACAAAAAGATTGGCGAAGCAATTAGTAACTATGGCGTTAAAAATGTTAAGCTAATAGTTCCAGATGAAGTTATCCTTAAAAAATACTCTGACACTATTAGTTCATGCCTCTCCCAAAACGATATGCTCAGAAAAGAAAACACAAGACTCATCTCTCTCCGCGACTGGTTATTACCAATGCTAATGAATGTACAAGTAAAAATTGCAGAGGACTCGCAATGAAAGTTTTAGTAATATCTACAAAGTGCAACAAAGCCAATATCTCTAATCTTAAAGTCGACATCGTCTCTTGGTGTGACAATGAGTTGGGTTTAATAAATCTGCGCGATTATGATGGTATAGTGTTCGATATGTCGGACTACTATCCAAATTCATACAACGTTAGTTCAATGCGCGGAGTTTTCGAGCATCACTCTATATCTCCAGACATTATCTACGATGTTCTCAAAAAGCCTGAAACTTTCATTATAGTAGTTGGAAACCCAAATACTACAGTAAAACAAGAGAGTATTTTGAATTTAATTGGCTTCTCTGTTTCTTCTGAAATAAGGAATGGCAACACTGTAACGCGCGAGAAAACAGGCGACCGAACTTTTCTGAAATATTTGGAAAAAGTAAAAAGCTATTCATATTTCTTGGGTGAGAATATTACTATATCGAGCCATGTTCAATTAAAATGGTGTTCCGGTGTAGCTGGCTATGAGATGGCAGGTACGCTTATTCCTCTACTGAAAAATCGCGCCGACAAAATTTTAGCGGCAAAACTCGAGCCTTTTACAAAAATGCCATCTCCTTATTTATATCACAAAGATAATACCGTTCCATCTTTTGGAGATATCTATTTGCTTCCGCCAATCTATGGGATGGATCAAAATGATATGGTGTCGGAAATTCTAGAATTATACTTAGGCAACGAAAAACCAGAACCTGAGTGGGTGAAAAATATTAAGATGCCTAGTCAGGAAGACATCGACGATAGACTTGAACAGATCGGTTCCAAGATAGCCGATCTTACAAATGAGAAAAATGTTCTGATTCAAGAGCTAGAAAACGAACGCCAGCCAATAGAAATACTTTGGAAAAGCGATAAGCCACTAGAAAAGAGCATCGAAAGAGTCTTGAAATCTATGGGTGCATCTATTGAAAACGATGACGAGAATAACACCGAGAATGCCGCAGACTGTAGCTTTTCTTACGGTAGCGCGCATTTTGCTGTCGAGATTAAAAGCACTTCTAAGCAGATGGTAGACAAGAATGGCCTTAGACAAGTTAGAGACTGGGTAGAAGATTTATCTGACGTTGGCAAAGAGTATAAAGGGTTATTCATCGTATCTAACGAGATTGGCAAAAAGCCCGACGAAAGGTCCGACAACTATCTACCAGAAAATTTAATTAAATATGCCACCTCGCAGGAGATTGCAGTTATCTCGGTTAAAACACTCTTTGAAGCGTATCTTAAGTCAAAGAATGACAATAAATACGCAGGTATTTTTTTCGGAAAACTCCATGAAAAAAGCGGAATAATAAAGTTAGAAATCGACGAATAGTTGACTTCAATAAATCCGCTTTGTTTCATCATTGCCAAAGATTAGCTCTTGACATTTAGGGCAATAGCCGCTCTTGATAAACTTGCGCTCACACCTATTCAGGGTGGTGAGCCAGTTTTGCATGTAGTCACTTTTAATTAGATATTTTCTAAGGACAAACAATTCTTCATCCATCAGAGGTAGGTACGATTCTTTGCCAAACATTTCGCAAGTATTGATAGATTCGTTTCCCCTCGATAATCACCATACCTAATCCGTTATTCGCAGATAGTACTGCAAATCTTCTCCTTCCCAGTTGTCAAGTACGCAATCGTGATACTCTGCCCAAAGGTCAAAATAAAGCTTACTCAAGATGTTATTTTGCCCATGATAATACCAACACTTATGATTGAACACCATCGAAAGCTCGTACCATATACGCGATCGGCGCCCCCATTCTTATCTAGTCCTCTCATAAGTGTCCTTAACTGCTTCAAGTCCGAATTTGTTAGCAATAGTGAAGTCTTACCAAAATGTCGTCTGAAATTCGTAATATAGAGTCGCACCTAAACCGTCTCACAACATTAGAAGTTTTAGTCCATAAGTGTTTGACTATTTCACCGTCAGTCCAGAGTTGACACTCTAGTCTAGCAAGGTAATTAAACCCGTCTTCAAGATTTGAAAACTGCAAATCATCAATAATCTCAAAATGGCACTCACTGTCAGTATCGAGGTATTTCATAATGGTGATGGTTTTTTGGTTTTCATAATTAAACAAAAATTTGCAGCTAACTATGAAAAATATAAAGCATTTTTTCACAAAATGTCCAGAGCGTATCTTAAGCGATTTTTAGATGGTTTTATTGCAAAGCTACACAAATTTCTTAACTTGCAATACAATACGTCTCCAGTCGTTATTTAAGAGTCTTTGCGAACATGATTTTATCTAGGGATATGGTGTAACATATAGTCGAGCTAATAAACTCAAACATATTGGTATCACTGATGACAAAATCGTTGAGTTTAAAAATCTTGACGATATAGACGCAATTGCGTGTATAGAGGACATTGCTTTTTGCCTGAACGACTTTATGTGTTCTCATATGGGAAAATACAATATTTATACTATTGATTCTACTAGATAGCTAGACAATCCATCCGCTTCTATATGAATATTCTATGCAAATGCTAAAGAAAACCCATGAGCAAGAAATTGAAGAACGCTACGACCGAGCCGAAATGCAACATACTAGTCTAAAAGAATGCGAAAAAGAAAGAAGCAGATTACTAGATATGAGCCTTAGGGGAATGGTAGATGATGACTTATTTGAAACAAAAGACCGCCAACTACGAAAACGTATAGAAAAATTAAGCAGGTAAGCAAAGACGCGCAGGAGCGCAACAAGAAATGGTACGAAGTAATAGGCAAAACGCTTAAAACCCTTAGAAGCCCTAAAGAGAAAATGCAGGCAGCCGAAACGGCAGGTAAACGCCGAGTAATACTGCAAGCCATCGGACCCATAGCGAAGCTAGTAGAACACAAAGTCGATATATATAAAAAAATGGAAGAGGTTTTAACTAGGAAACTTATAGAGGTCAAGCCGTATCTGTGGCTCGAAAAATTGGAAAAACCGGCTAAAAAATAACCACAGAAATTTGCAAGGGACTTAACCGAGATTTACAGGGAGAAAACGACTGAAAAAGGGATTTATATTCGGAATGGTGGGTCTTACTGGGCTCGAACCAGTGACCT
>ERZ773049.1035-NODE-1035-length-16451-cov-12.825140_pt1 | contig 16451 bp, 11 predicted proteins | sample MGYA00580633_ERZ773049 | MGnify/ENA primary metagenome ERZ773049 (study PRJEB29015, sample SAMEA2737991) | human oral metagenome | biome: human oral; feature: human-associated habitat; material: dental | place: China | collected 2066 ... | reverse complement strand
TGGTGACGAACACGGCCCGGATCATCACAGGTCCTCCCCCGGGTGAAGCTCGATGACGTGGTCGATGTCGTCGAGGTCGTGCAGCATGTGCGTGATCATGAGGATCCCGGCCCCGCGGTCGCGCCAGCGCAGCAGCTGGCTGCGGAAGATCAGGTAGGAGTCCTCGTCGAATCCCTGGTAGGGCTCGTCGAGCAGGATGAGATCGGGACCGTCCAGCTCGGCCAGCACCACGTTGAGTTTCTGCCGGGTGCCGCCCGAGAGGCGCGAGGCCACGATGCCGCGGCGCGGCCGCCAGCCGAGCAGGGACGCGAGCCTGCGTCCCGTCCCCCGGGCCTTCCGGGCTCCCATGCGACTGGCGGCCCCGAAGAGACGGAAGTGTTCGTCCGGGGTCAGCAGCGGGGCGACCCCGCCCAGTCGCGGGGCGTAACCGATGCGCGGGACCCGCGAGTCACGCCGGTCATGACACGAAATCAGCACGACTGCGAGAAAGGCACCGGTGGCGCCAGGAGCATCCCGACCTCCCCGAGGCAGACCGCCCCCCGTTCCGTCACGGGGACGAGCACAACGGGGCGCATACAATCCACAAAGTTGCAGACCCAGACCAGTGGACCACGGACAGTAGACAGGGGATTCATGACTCGCACCATCCTCATTGTCGGCGCCACCGGCAGCATCGGTCTCCACGCCGCCCGGAGGGCCCTCGCGGCCGGGTACCGGACCTGCGCGCTGGTGCGCGACCGCATCCGGGCCGCAAGGCTCCTGCCCGCCGGAACCACGTTGCTCGTCGGCGACGCCACCGACACGCCGACGGTGGCGAACGCCGTCGAGGACGTCGACGCGGTCGTCTTCACGCACGGCTCCCACGGTGGGGAGGGCGAAGCCGAGAGCATCGACTACGGCATAGTCAGCACCGTTTTGGGCGCGTTGAGGAATCCCGATGTTCACGTGTCCCTGATGACGACGATCGGGATAACCGTCCACGACAGCCTCTACAACCGCGCGACGCAGGCATACGACTGGAAACGCCGCTCCGAACGGCTGGTGCGCCGCAGCGGCCACCCGTACACGATCGTCCGGCCGGGTTGGTTCGGACACAACAAACCCGACCAGCGGAAACTGGTCTTCCTCCAGGGCGACACCCGCCGGGTCAGGAGATCCAGCGACGGGGCCGTCGCCCGCGACGAGATCGCCCGCGTTCTCATCGACGCCATAGCGATCCCCGAGGCCGCCTACACCACCTTGGAACTCGTCTCCGAACGCGGCCCCGAACAGCCCGACCTCGTGCCCCTCTTCGCAGCCCTGGAACACGACGAACCCGGCACCCATGACGCAATCCTCGACCCGGACACGCTGCCCCTGTCCGCGGAACCGCCCGCGGTACTGGAGCAGCTCGAGGCCATCTGCCAGGTCACGGCGCCTCACGCCTCGACGTTGGCTTCCCGCACCTCGGGAGCGAACTGATCCAGCCAGTTCAGCATCGTCCGCAGCGCCAGGCCGAGATTCTCGAACTGGCAGTGATCGCCGGCCGGTCCTGATACATAACACCCGCATGTCACACGCTACCCCACCCCGCCTTGATACGTTCTGCCGTCTGGACCTGCAGGGCTTGTCGGTGGCTGCCCAGTAGGTTGAACCCGGTCACACCGTGTTCCATTGCCTGCCCACCACGCTACCGGGGACGTGTCCGGGCTGCACCCAACCGGGAACCCGCCATGACGCGGTGTTGCGCAGGTTGATACATGCCCCCCATAGGTGGAAACCCACCATACTTCAAGTAGTGGTGCTGCGTTACCGCTGTGCCGCTTGTTCTCAGGTCTGGCGCCACAACATCCGCCCGGCAGCAGCCCAGGCAGGGGGAAGACGCAATAACGTTGGCGGTGAAGATGGTCGTTGTTGACCGCCTCTGCCTCGCCAGGGTCGCTGACATACTGGGTGTGGCCTGGAACACCATCAGCGATACCGTGGTGGCTGCCGCCACCGAACTCGCCGCCACTTACAGACCGACTCGACCAGGTGACTGCCATCGGGGCCGACGAACACCTCTGGCGGCATACTCGAGTCGGTAACCAACTATGTCACGGTCATCATTGTTGACCTGACCCCTGGTGCGGACCAACACCGGCCCATCGAGGCTCCTAACAGTCATTGAAGGCCGCTCGAACAGGCATTGACGTCCTGGCTACAGGCTCAAACCACCAAGTTTCGCACCCGGATTGAGATCGTGGCAACGGGACGGATTCAGCGACTACAAGACCGCCACCACCAAGGAACTCCCCCAACGCGGTCACGGTGATGGGCCCCCTGCCACGTTGTTGCCCTGACCGGTGAGAAACCCGACCGCTGCCGACAACGTATCCAGCACCACGCCCCGGGGCAGGCGGGGCCGCCGCGGAGACCCGCTCTACGGGATCCGGCGTATCGCCCGCACCCGAGCCGCGTTGCTGACCGCCAAACAACAACACCGCCTCGCGAAGGTGTTTGCCAACCGCGACCATGTTGCGTTCTCAGTGACCTGAAGTATCCACCAAGACATCACCGACGCCTACAAGACCAGTCCCCGACGCGAAGGAAAGAAGATCATGACCCGCCTGATCACGCAACTCCGCCCCAGGTCCCAGCTGGTCTCGAAGAAGTCCGGATCCTCGGCGCACCCTGAATCACCTCCATACAGACATCCTCGCGTTCTTCGAACATCCCCACACCTCAAAACGGACCCAGCGAAATCGCCGGTTCACCGTCCGTATCGTCCTCAGGTGTGGTGCCAGGATGTTGCAATGGGCCACCCCTTATTTACTCTTGAGCAGAGCATTGAACAGCTTGATCGGAGTGCGGTCGAGAACGTAGGTGTCGGATACGGTAACGTGCGACAGCCCGCGGCCATATAGTTCCGTCACTGCTCGTCTCACTTGGGGATTCCAGTGCGCATCTTCGTGCCTCCAAAGCGGGTGACCGATCACGACTGCGGCGCCGTGGCTCTCCGGCGACACGAGTGTCGGCAGTCCATTAACCGTGTGCTGCTCGATTCGGCGATGTAGACCGTACCCATCCACGAAGCTCTGCATCAGTGATGTAGTGCGGCCAGCCCATCGGGATAGGTCGAGGCTGTGACCGAGTGCAAGGTCTACGACATCGAGCCCGAGCCGCCAATCCAGCGCCCAGTGGTTGAAACGGTTCTCGTAGTTGCGGAGGCAGCCGGGGCATGAAGACGTGCAGGCCGTGGCATGTGGATTATCCTGTAGTCCTTGACCAGTAGACTCCCGAATCGATACCAGTAACTTTTCGAACGTCGTGCTCTTACCCAACTCGAGCGCATAACCTGCACCGTTGTCGAGGGCATCAGCAAGGAACACCCGTGCCGATACGGTAGAACCGCTGCGCGTCGGTTGAAGACCAACTTCAAGCTCGGACTGCTCGATGTCCAAATACTCCTTTGCAGCGTTCCGGAGCAACTCAGCGAAAGAAAGCAACGCCCCCTTGCCCGCAGGGCAAGACCAGGGCAGGGTGGCAACAGCTCCTTCGGGCAGCGCCAGACCATCGAGGTTAAGCAGAAGGACGTCGGTACGACGGACTTCTCCGATTGCTGCCAGATCGATAGCTTGCCCACCGGTACGCATAAATTCGGGCAGCGGGCGCCGGTACAGGTCCCGATTCTGCGCGACCACCGATCCGTCAGACTGGCGACTAAGCTCGAAGAGCTTCCGATTGTTGTCGTTCACCGTAACGACTTCAGCTTGCTCAAGTAGGCGGAGTGAGACCCCGTGAAGCCTCGTCTCTTGCCCGAGTTCCGTGTTCATGGAGAGTTCGGAGTAGCCGGCGTACATTGGGGTAATGTGTGAGTCGTCGTAGTCTGGCTGACTGTAGATCGTCCGGTAGCCATCGGGCTGGTAGAGCGAGAATGCTCTCATCTTCTCACCGCACACCGAGCACTTGAGCGAATCACCCCCTGGACGAGTGTCGAGGCTGCCACACTGTCCACAGCGGCGAACTGAAAGCGCAGTTCCGAGAGGATTCCTCGATTGTGCGCTGGTCCCGCTGATGTTGTAGGCCGCGAAACCTACGGCGAGGTGCTCGGCACCGTCCTTGACAACGACGGCTCCAGGAGCAAATGTCGTGATGGACATTCGGAGGTCGCGGTCGGCGACGGTGTACCGCTCGGCATCGCTAGCACTGCGCACCGGCTTCGAGTAAAGCGGACGGACCCGAGTCGGGAAGCCGAACATCGGGAGCACGCCGGCGTTCGCGAGCAGTTCACTAAGTTCGGTGTGCTGGAAGTATGGGTTGCCAACGGCTTCGTCGATGTCGCCTACCAGCCCAGTCCGCGCCCAGTGCTTGAGGTCGTCGATACTGAGCGCCGTGTAGGCGCTGAACCGCTCGCAGACGGTAAGAACGTCATTCGATGTCTGTAACCATGCCTTGACGCCAGCGCGCCGCTGAATCCATTCATTCGTCAAACCGAACATGCCATGGATGCTGTCGCCAGTTCGTCGAGGCGGATTCTGATCGGCGAGAAAAGCCCGTCGCAGAAGTTCTGCGGCGATCACTCGGCGAACAATCCGCGGTCGTGACAAGTCGATGAACGGTGGAGGCGGATCAGCAGCAGTCATCTTCTCCGGCCTCTGGAAGTAGTAGTCATCGTGCGCTCGGTCTCGCGATACAGTGACCGCGAATGAGAATGGCTGCCCCGAGCGTCCGGCCCGACCGACGCGTTGCTGATAGTTGAACCGCTGAGGCGGCATGTTCGCCATCGCGACAGCTCGGAGGGAACCGATGTCGACGCCGACCTCCATCGTGGTTGTCACCGAAAGTAGATCGAGTGGATCGGCGAGCCTACTCTCAGCGGGCGCAGGAAGCACCGCCCCCTTGAACAGACGTTGCCGCGCCCGCTGGTCAGCCAATCGCGTCTGACCCGTAAGTTCAGCGACTCGCATGCGTCGAAGCGGCTGCGAGGCGAGCCACCCGTAGTAGTCAAGTTCCTCGGACCACTCGTCCTCGCGCAGTACGCCGCTCTCGCATTCCTCATTGGTGCAGACACCGGCCGATGGATGCAAATGTGTTGTGCCGCAGTTGTCGCAGACCCAGATCTTGTCACCTGGCGTCCTGAGTTCGAGGGCATCTTGTCCTGTTTGGGTTCTCAGCGCCCATGTCTCGTTGGTAACACCGCTCTCGCGGAGAAACTCACCGACGTTCGACAGCAGCGTCTGCTGGTTCACCTGATACTTCTTTGCCACTCTCTTGAGGTAGGTGGCGATTACCTTCGGTGCCGAGTTCGACCGAGCGGCGTATCCTCCTTCGAATCGCTTCGCGATTCCGAGGAGGCGGATGACACTTGCGATCACATCCCCTGCGATCTCTGCTGACTCCACGAGCTTCTCCGAGAAGCCCCAGCTGTCGGGGGCCAACGGCCGTGCCCTGACTACGCCAAGGCGAGTCGATTCAAGGTCGCGAGAGGCACGGTCGAAGACGGCCTCTGCGACAGCGGTCGCCGTAAGCCGGTAGCGGTCTTGGCGGATAGGTCGTGCTACCGCGTCAGCCAAGGGTTCCCAGGCGTCGCGAACCACCGGCTCGTAGGCGCGATACCACGGTGCGTCACCCTCACTTTCGGCCACTGACGGCCCCGGGCCAGCAGGGTTAACACCGATCTCAAGCATCGCCCGCTCAGCTTCGTGGATGAGAGTCGCCCACGGAAGAGATTCGGTCTCTTGTTCCGCTGACGCAATTGTTACCAGATCCGTTGCGTCGACCGCGCCGAGGCTCTCCAGACGGAGCTTGTCGAACAGCTCTCGCCGACTTGCACGCAACTGCTCGGCACGCTGAAGATCGTCGCCAGCGAGCTCGCCACGAAGAAGTGCCCGTAAAATCGGCACGGGGTTCTCGCGTCCGTGAAGCAGTTGCCGGACGACCTGTCGGACTTGATCGCGAAAGTTATTGAGCGCAATCCCGGCGGCGATGCGCGCGGAGTCATCTCGACTGTCGGTGAAGACGATTGTCCTCGACTCCACTGCATTGGACCCGAGGCTGCGGAACAGCTGGGATACGGCCATTTGGTTGAGTTGCGCGCGACCGGACGTGTGTGCGCGGATCGGTGAGCGGACGTTGCCTGCGAAGTAAACCGCGGCATCTCGGTTGTCCTGGCTCCCACGGCATCGGGGACAGACTTCCGGTAGTGCGGGGAGCACCAGACCGCTGTCATCGCCCGCGTTGTGACTGAGAACGACTGCGGGGACACCATCAGGTGAGTTGCCGGGCTTGAGCAAACCGAGTTTGGGGTTCCAAGTTGCCGCTCCAAAATTGGTCTCAACAGTCGCTTGGTTCTCGTCTATGTAAACGGGGAGCTTGTGGCGGCTAGGTGCGTTGGGAACCGGTGAGCCGAGCCAGAGCCATCGGTACTCGTCGTCGCTCCTCCGGTACACGAAGTCGCCGGAGTTCTCGCCGGGCGTGACAGGGGTGGTCGAGAGTACGACGGCTCCGCGATCCGGTCGATCCACGACGTATCCGCCGAGACTGACGTCACCACACTCGAAGCAGTAGAGAAGTTCAAGCACTCGCGCGCCGCAGTCAGCGCAGGTCGACCGCGGCGTGTCATACATACGGCCTATTCGACGAGGTTCCGATTCAGTGCCACCAGGGCAGGTCGGGTCGGAGCAGGCCCAGAGCCCGCGCATTCCTCTCATCATGACATGGCCGCGGAACTGGATTGTGGGCTTCGCGGCGTCAGCGAGACCACTGAGCATTTTCGTTAGTGCTTTTAAGGCTGTCGGGTCGTTCCCGAAGAGGCGGGTAGCAACCGTGTCGATACGGGTGGCCTTGGGCCGCTCGTCACTAGGGGCAGAGCACGCCGCAGCGATCGTCTCCGCCCACCGATCTCTTGCGGCGACTTCCGCCAACTCATCCGTGGCGATGCTCAGCACTTCGGCAGCTTCGGGCTTCTCACCCGGCAGCAGCAGCCGCGGTTGCCCTGGCTCGATCAGGAAAGATGCCCTATCAACGCCAAAGAAACGCTCCAGATATTCCAGACCCGAGTCATCCCCGGGGAGGGAGGCACTCGTCGCGATGATCCTGAACTGGTCGGAAGAAGGCTCGAGCCCAAGTCGCGATGCCAGGTTCCGGACGACCATCCCGACTTCAGCCCCGGTACTGCCGCGGTACAGATGCAACTCGTCCACGACCAAGGTGAAAACATGGTCTGAGGACTGCTGGAGCCACTGCCGAGTGGACTCGAAGATTGGCTCCTCGATGTCGCGCATCAGCATCACATTGAGCATCGAGTAGTTTGTGACGAGCACATCGGGTGGAGTGGCGATCATGTCCCACCTGGTGATGAGTTCGCCAGCGTAGGGGTCTTGGAACTGAGCCATCAACTCCGGATCGTTGAGTTCAGCGAGCCGGACGTTCAGACGCGACAACTCCCGCATCTCCCGCGCCGCGTCGGCAGTCGCAGATGTCGAGACCTTACCGGTCGGAACACTACCCGATCCTGGTGTCGCCCCGGTATAACGCCCGAACCAAAGGTCAATCGGCGACTCCTGTCCCCGAAGGCCGCGTACTGCCCGGCGGAGCCGTGCAACCTGATCCTCAACTAGCGCGTTGGTCGGATAGAGGATCACCGATCGAACCGCTGCCAGACTTGCTCCGACTGTTCGACTTGGTCGCCAGTTTTCGGTCTGCCGTTCCAGATCCCACCACTCGTGGATCGGAGGCAGTGCAGTTGCTGACCGCTTCTCCTCCACGATACGACTCAGAAGCGGGATCAGGAAGGACTCCGTCTTGCCGGAACCGGTGCCAGAAGTCACCACTGGGTTATGGCTGATGCTGCCCGAGAAGTGCGAAACGAGTGCTGCCGCCTGATGCTTGCGCAGTTTGATGTTTGATAGCGCGTCGGGGGTGACACCAAAGACCGCCCCGGTCACGTCTCCGAGGTCACGTACGCCGACTCCTGCCTGGCTAGCCGCTTCGGCGACCGACAAAACCCCGTCATAGGGCAGAACGGGCTCGAGCATGAGCGGGGCGAACAGATTGCCCTGCCCTTCGAGCAGCAGACGTCGCCGCTCTTCGACAAGGGTCTGGTCCCGCAATGCATATGCGGTGTCTATGTACCGGAGAAAGGCATCGCGGAGGTCATCAAGGATCTTCACTGGAGTTGGGAACGGCATGCGACTCACCGGCTCACACGGTCGTAGATGATGTCCGCGATAGCGCGCGGTACGGATGGGTACTGGAGCATGCGGTAATTCACAATCTCTCGGGGTGCTCGTCCCGAGCAAAGTGCAAGAGCACGCCCGTACAAAGCTGGCAGATCTGCGCCCAGCGGCGTGACGACTGAGCCACTGCGCGAGTGGTAGCCAACGAGGGGGTCACCGACCCACGAGTTCGCGATGTGCTTCACGATCTGCGCGTTGCCGAGCCCGATGGTGCCACTCGCGACGTCATCCGCACTACGAATGGCGTACGTCGAACCGAAGTCCTTGAGCCGGTATGCGCCTACTTTGGCAAGGGACGCGGCGGGTTGCCATGAGGCCGACGTTGTATCCCAGAACTCCGCGGTCCGGTAGCTTGGCACGATGATCCGCCTGAGCGACTTCGACAACTCGCTCAGTGGCGGCAACGCCTCGGCGATTGTCTCGGACGGTGAAGTCTCTAGGACGGTGATCCCTGCTTCGGCCAATGCAACGATCGGCAGCCTGCCAGTGACCTCGACGCGAGTGAGTTCGGCATCAACACTCGTGCGCATGACAGCGCCGTTGTCGAGTACCTCCTTGAGTTGTTCCAGCAGCGCTCTGGAGCGCGACCCGATGAGCACCCACCTACCTTTACCCGTCGGAACGAGCGTGGGTGTATTTACAGCCCATCCAGTCACCTGGAGATAGTCATCTCTGGCTACATCCACATGGCCGACGACCTCAAGCCGTCGGAGGAACGAGTCCGCGAACAGACCCGAGCCCTCGACCTGGGCGGCGATTCGTTCGAACACTCCCAACGAGCCGGTCCCGACGTGATTGAGTGCATCGAACGCGACCTCGTAGTCTGGCTCGTGTGACTTGGTTACCGGCGGGATTTCTGGGACAACGATCTTCTTCTTGGCCGCGCCATCCTTCTTCTTCGCAGCCCAAGGGGTCCCAGCGAAGCGACGCACCAGCCCGCAAGTGGTGCACTCGCCCTCGATACTCCGTGTAGGTGCTTGGCCAGCAAGCACAGGAGGGAGTTGGAATCGGTGCATCCCGGTGATGAGACACGAATCACTCGCCATCGGGGCGCCCACCCGCCTCTTCATGACTGGTTTGGGAGATGCGCTTCGTGCTCGCGGCGCAAACTCCGGCATCGACGCTGTGCTGCGCTCGTGGCCTGAGTCAAGATCCACGGTTCTTGCACCGTTGACATAACTTGGCCACTCGGCGTGGTGAGCGGTCAGTGGCCAGCGCGGCGAAGAATCAGGTGAATAGACGAGACGGATATCGACGTCCTCGGCGCGGAACTGTGGGGTGTTTGCCGATCGCAATCTTAGGAGCGCCGTTGACGACGGTTTGCTTTCACTGTCGATGAACATCGCGACGACGTACTCGCCGTCATTCAGCCCACGATCCGCTAGAGGTAGCACTACGAGTTCACCAGGCTGAACAGCTTTGACAACAAGTTCGGAAGGGTCGATTCGTGTGCCGCGGTACACACGAACGCCGACTGAGGAAGCTCCAGCAGCGACGGCGACCGCTTCGGGCGGTTCCATCATTGACCACTTGCGAAGCAAGCCAGGAAGCACGAATCCCCCACGAAGTGTCAGGCTCGTTCGCGTACGGGGAACGAGCGGCAGCAAATCGGCGTGCACTTGCTCAGTCGGCGCAGAAACGATCTGAACATGCTGGTATAGCACCCACCCCTCGGGTGCACCTGAGAGGTCGGCTAACTCATGCCATCCGGGTCGGGCGTGAGCCGCAAGATGAGCCTCTACGCGTTGGCGCACATCCGACCGTGCCAGAACAATGCTGTCTTCACCGAGCGAAATGCACTCGATCTCGACGAAAGCCCCTTGAAGGTCATCCCAACGGAGTGGAGTGACTCGCTTCGGCCGACGACCGAAGGGGCGACCTTCGTCATCCCCGAACTTACCCACCAGACGTTCCCCGACAAGCGATGTCGCGCTAACCTCCTCAACACCGGAGAGACGCGTGGAGCCGCCTGGCCCGGCTACAGTCGGAATGATCGGCTCCACGTCGGTGAGTTGGAATCGTGCGATGTTCGGCCCTTCCGAGCGGTACGGAAGCATCAGGTTGAACTCAATCGACCTGCTTGGGAACGTTCGTAAGAATGCCAGCAAGCGCGTCGTGACAACGGGTCGTGCGGTGGTGACCGCTTCGATCCCAGACCCATCCCATGCTTCAAGTTCGAGGCAAGCAGCATCCACAATCCGCTCCTGGGCGGCCGGAACTCGCCAGAGGCTGGAGAGATGCGAACTGAGGGGATGACTCGGAGCAGCCGTTGCGTATGGGCCGATGGCGAGTCTCATGTCACCCGGTGAGATGCGTAGCCCCGGGGTCATACCCTCGATCGCAAAGAGTTCGTGGAGACCGGCGCGATCGTGTTGCCGAACGACCGCCTGCGACAGCGGCAGCCCGATGAAGGCGTGACCGCCGACGGCGTAGGCTGTAGGGATTCCGCGCTCGCCTTCCCACGCTTCGAGCCAAGAGTTCAACGATCCCCACAGCAGATCAGCGACCCGGCGATAGTCATTCTCGACCCTCTTATGCCCGGTCGGCGGCACACGGAGTAGTTCATGCAGTCGCGAATAGTAGTTGTGGGCTGCCATGTTCCCCTCAGCATGCATCTTCTCTGCTGCGATCGACAGCACAACCAAGAGTGGGAGTGCCGGGGGCGTTTCGAGCGGTTGGCTCCCATGGCGTCGCGCGGCCTCCGCTTGCCAGTTGAAAGGGGCGACACGAGGCTCATTTAGTTGAAGCGACGACCTGACGATGGACGCTAGCCTTGGCAGCGTCCGGTCTTCAACCTCTGCGGCTTCGAGCACGTTACGAACCGTATCGACATCCGCGAGCGCATATACGGGTCGGCCAGCCTGCGAAGAACCAAACATTACCTCGGCGATTGCCTCGCTCACGCGCTCATACTCGGAGCCCAAGGTCAAACTCTCCCTCATCTCATGCCAATCTTCTAGCAACGGGAACGGGTTCTGCGTTGAGTTGCTTCGTCCGGGGATCGTATTCCTCCCAAGCGTCTGTCCCCTTCCTCAACGCGGAGGTGAGCTTGGTTCCCAGGGGCTCGGGGTCGGCGAATTTGGAAGAGTCAGGGTTGCCCAGTCCTTCGAGTAGGCGCTCGGCAATCACCTTGACGACACGGGCGTTGACGGCATTGCCGAGAGCCTTATAGGCGTCGAGGTCGGAAGTCGGCAGACGGATATTGCCGAGGCTTTGTAGTTCAGCGCACTCAGCAGGCGTCATATAGCGGCGTTCGCCAGTCAGGTTAGAGCCGAGGATGGGAACCTGTGTCTGGGTGAAGGCGATGAGGCTGGGGGACGTCGTAGGCCGCTTAATCCTAAGACCCGAAGCGCGAACCTGCAGAACGAAGTTGTCGATGTCCCGCTCCTCACCCTGGGCGTTCCACTCCATCTTTTGGTAGCTTGACTGCATCTCCTCGGGCTTCCACTGATCCAGCCAAGGGTCGATCCAAGAGCGGTTGTCCTGGTAGAACTCGCGGTTCTGTCTAATGAAGGTGCGCTTCCATCGGGGGAACCGGTAATCTCTATCGCGTTTGGCGTGACTCGGGATCCGCTCCTTCTGTTTGCCGACCGAGCATTCAAGGCTTTGGCCAAAACTGCCTTTGACACCCATCTTACGCAAACCCCACGTCGGTCGGCGATCCCAGACTCCCGGCGGAGTCTCGTCCTCATACGGGTAGGTTGCGCCGAACTCCATTGACCATATCGGGAACGAGGGCATCTTCACCGAGGCAGGCGAACGACGAAGGAAGTCTCCCCACATATCAATTGCGCGCAGTGTCTTCTCAGGGATAGCTCGAGTAGACGGAACGTCTTGACGAAGAACCGAAGTGATGTCGGCCGATTCCTTATGCTTGGTTGGCCACTCGAACTTATCCAGCCCATCGAGCGACCCAACGAAATACGCCCGGTCTCGAACTTGCGGGATGCCGAAGTCGTGAGGAGAAAAATGGTTCACTCTAACTGAATAGTTCAACGCCTCCAGCATTTCGAGAATCTTGCGCTGAGTTCGACCACCGTCATGCTTCAGGATGTTGGGTACATTTTCAAGGATGAATCGGCGAGGACGCTTAACGCGGAGAATCTGGTGGACTTTGAAGAAAAGGTTGCCTTGGAGGGTGTCGGCGAAGCCCATTTGATCCCCGGCCTTGGAGAACGGCTGACAAGGGAAACCCGCGGCAAGTACGTCATGATAAGGGATCTCACATTCAATGTCCCTATCGGTCTCGAGGTCATTAATATCACACCAGGGTTCGATGCCATAGTTGGTCTGGTAGAGGGCATTAAGGATCGGCTCCCGCTCGGCAGCGAATACGACTTCACCATTGAGATCTTCGAGTGCGACATGGAAACCTCCGAGGCCAGAGAAGAGATCGATGAACTGGAAGGCTGGAGGCTTATTCACAGCCACCCTCAAGTGTATTCTGACTAGGGGTTCTACTGGTTGACACGCCGCCTGCGAATAACCTTCTTGGTTTTGTGGGTGCCACATCGCCTCCTAGTCTGGTCGCTCCTGCCGGGGCTCGGCGAGAGATGGCGGTCTCGCTCCCGTCGTACCGCAAGTCTCTCAGACCCCCAAGAGGTCGGCAAAGTCGGTGGGTAGAGGTCGCTGAGTTGGTTTGGTAGGGGTTGGTGTGTCGTTGGGATAGAGCGCGGGACTTGGTAGGGACTGTCCAGCGTCAAGTAGTTGGCAGGATTTCTTCTTCAAAGGGGGGCATGCTGGCGTGTCCGAGGTGGACCTCGAGAGTCCGGTTTCAGGCGATGGCCTGGTGGGGACGCTCGGTGTTTATACTCGACGTGGTAGTCCTCGGCCCGTTCGGCCAGGGTGAGCGCGTCGGGGAGCTCGCTTGGGAACAACCGCTCGTAGGTCAACGTCTCGAACCCGCGTTCCCGTGACCCGTTCTGCCCGAGGCTCTTGACCCTGGTGCGGACATACTTCAACTCCGGATGGGCCATGATGAACAACTCGAAGTCCAACGAACAGGATTCGGGCCGCCGTTGTCGGTCACGATTGTGACCACGGGCAGCACTTCACCGGTGACCTCATCGATCGGGCAGGTATCGGCCAGTGGCTGCCCGAACAAGCAGTGGTAGTCGGCCAACGCAAGTTCGACCCTGGCGATCGCATCGTGCTTGTTCCCAGTTGGTGACACATGCCACGGACGCTCATACTTCAAGTACCAGTCCCGGCATCCGGCGATCCGCCACGTCCCACCGGCGGTGGTTCCAAACTCGGGCAAGATCCAGCTGCCACACCTGATTCGGGCCGGTCGGTGTCGTCACGAACGCCGCTGTGCGGTCAGCCGGTCAACTCACGGAACTGTCCTTTGATACTGCGCTGTCTGCAGCAGCCCCTCGTCACGCAGGATCCGCAACACGCTCGCCTGCAACACCAGGCGCCCATCGTGTCGAATCAACGCCCAGATCTTGCGATGCCCCACACTGGCCTGGCCAACGCATGACTGATCACCAGATCCCGGGCGGCCTCGCGGGCCGGTTGCGGCCACGGAACTCACGGGGTCCTTGGGATGACGATCGTGGCGAGCCTTGCCCTGCCACCGGCGCCACGTCCGCTCAGGCATGTCAATCAACTGCACGAACCTCGCGGTCGACATGTTCGCCTCGATACAAACCACCTCGAAGTCCTCGAAGGTCCCAACCGGCCCTCCACCGATTTCTTCCACACCTTCGCCTCGAGATGCGCCTCGCCCAACGCCTGCGTCAACTCGCTGACCTCAGCCTCCAACTACCGCTCCCTTGTCGAAGGCCCAGACGTCCTGGCAACCAACTCGGCCTTATCAACTTCAAGGAAATCAGTCTTACAACACCCGACTGACTACTCACCGGCCTTCTCCCGCCGAGCAGCCTCAGCGATCGTCATCTCGCCTGCCAGGATGCTCAACACGACCCTCGTCTTCCTCTCCACTGGAACCACTAGCGGTCTTCCCATGCCGGACCCTCCCTCAGAACCTACACAACGGTCCTGCCACTAAGCCTGACGCGCGACAACCTCTCATGAATAACACCCCAGACCGTCAAGGAAGTCATGGTCCTCGTGGTTGCCGCGAACGCAGGTCATGTCCACGTCCAGTTCGTCGAGGAAACGGGCGATCCCGGGTTTCACCCGGAGGAAATCGTCATGGAATCCCAGTTCGTCGCGGTCACGCCGTGCGTGGCGAAGCGTCGCCCTGTCCATGGCCGCAAGGTCCGGGAAGGCACCCATGTCCCCACACTGCAGGATGTGATCGATTCTGTTTCCCGTTTCCTGCTGGTACAGGTGGACCAGTTTGAAGGGCAACAGGAATTTGCCGTGAATGTCGGCGAACACAGCAACCCGCATGGCCCTCGGGCTCCTTTCCGTCTGACGGTGGAGCAACGGTAGCAGCCGGGGCGACGGCCGGACGGATGCAGTTTTCACCACCGCCGCGAGGACTCGACCCCGGCGCGAGCCGGCTCGGAGAGGATCGGTTCGGGTGAGGGCGTGACCCCTGACGATGCCCGGAGTGGTTTCGCACCGGGCAATGAGCTCACGCCCTCAAGAGTGCGCCCCACACCCTCGGGAACCTAGTGCCGCCATTCCCACAGGACGTGTCCGCTCGCGTTCTTGATGACGAGCGAGGGGGTCCCGGCGATGTCGATCGCGACGTCCAGGTGGTTGCTTCCGTCTCTCGCGGCTGCGCGGTAGGTGTAGCGGGTGTTCTCCAGGTGCAGGGGCGTCGTGGTGGCGGTGACGAGCCAGGGATTGCGGCGCCGCAGCCCGATGAGGTCCTGGTGGGCGCGATGGACGTTCTGGCCCCAATCGGCCAGCTCCGAGGGGGTGTCGGGGAAGGCCGGCCGGATGGCGTCGTCCCCGCCGGTCCGTTCTTCCTTGATGCCGGTGAATCCCTGCTCGTCACCGTAGTAGATCGAGGGAATCCCCCCGAGGGTGAGCAGAATCGCCAAGGCCATGACCGCCCCGTCGGACCCGATGACGCTGGCGATGCGGGTCACGTCGTGGTTGCCGATGAAGGTGTTCGGCGTGAAGTGGGCGAGGAAGCCGTTGTGGCGGTTCAGCGCCCAGTCCAGTTCGAAGAAGTTGCGGTCCTTGATGCTGGACCAGATGGCCTTCCACAGCTCGTACTGGGTGGTCGCATCGAGGCCGGAGGATGCGACGAACCGGGAGTGGTCGCCGTGGATCACCTCCCCGAGGAACCAGGCATTCGGATGGCGGTCCCGGATGGCGGGAATCACGCGCGCCCAGAAGCCCGTGTCCACGGAATAGGCGGCGTCGAGCCGCCACCCGTCGATTCCCCGGGCGAGCCAGTGCTCCATGACAGCGGTCACGTACTGGACGGCCCGCTCGGAGGCATGGTTGAGACGAACCAGCGAGGCGTGTCCCTCGAAAACGCGCGGGGCAGGACCGCCGGGCGCGTTCCAGTCGATGTCGAACAGATCGGCGGTTGACCCACCCGGACCCTCGTCGAGGGCGCGGATCACGTCGGGATGCTGCGCACCGACGTGACTGAAAACCCCGTCCAGCAGGAGCCGCAGCCCGCGCTGCGAGCAGGCGGCCACGAGCGCGTCGAAGTCCTCCTCGCCTCCCAGGCGGGGATCGATGCGGAACTGGTCGACCGTGTCGTAGCCGTGGGTCTGGGACGCGAAGACCGGCCCCAGCAGCAACCCGGACGTTCCCAGCTCGATGGCGTAGTCCAGCCAGCCCATCAGCCTGCGCAGGCGCGGGGCCGACGTCGGTTCCGGGTCCCGGATCGGCGCTCCGCAGAACCCGAGTGGGTAGACCTGCCACCAGATCGCGTGCTCCACCCAATCCATCACAACCTCCTATTGAACTGCATTCACTAGCGTTTAATGACTGTAGTTCACTAGCGGTAGGATGGCAACATGGTACGGACCGATCGCAGGCCTCGACGCAGGCTCGACCCCGATTCGCGCCGCGCCGCGATCCTGGAGGCCGCGGCGGCGGCGTTCGCCGCCCATCCCTACGCAGAGGTCACCATCTCCTCCATCGCGGCGGAGGCGTACTCCTCGAACGCGCTGGTCTACCGCTATTTCGCGAACAAGGAGGACCTCTACGCGGAAGTAGTGCGGGTGGCCATCGCCGACCTCCTCACCAGACAGGCGGAGGCACTCGATGCTCTTCCCGACGGGGTACCGGTGCGCGACCGCATCCGGGCCGCCACCATGGTCTACCTGGACCACATCGCCACGCATCCCGACGCCTGGGCCATGCCCATGC
>ERZ773049.1032-NODE-1032-length-16453-cov-7.123430_pt1 | contig 16453 bp, 13 predicted proteins | sample MGYA00580633_ERZ773049 | MGnify/ENA primary metagenome ERZ773049 (study PRJEB29015, sample SAMEA2737991) | human oral metagenome | biome: human oral; feature: human-associated habitat; material: dental | place: China | collected 2066 ... | reverse complement strand
GAACCGGTATCCCTCGCGCGTTGCCGAATTCGATCGCCGCATAGACCGTTTCGAGCGGTATTTCGAGTTGGAGCACGATGAGTTTGGTTTTGGCGAGGTCCTCGGCGGCGTCGGCGACGTCTTCGGGCGAAAGGAGACCGTTTGCGCCCTTGACGATAAGGATCGAGTTGCGCCCTTCGGGGTCCACGAAGATCGGTGCGACGCCGGAGGAGGCTTCGGTTCTCAGCACGTGTGCGGTGTCCACGCCGTTTGCGGCGAAATTCGCGATGGTATTCTCCGCGAACACGTCGTTGCCGACCCTGGTGAGCATGAGCACGCGCGAACCGAGCCGCGCGGCCGCAATCGCTTGATTCGCGCCCTTTCCTCCGCAGCCCATCTGGAACTTCGGCGCTTCGAGTGTCTCGCCCTCGCGAGGCATTCGGTTGATGTAGGTGATGAGATCGACGTTGTTTGAGCCGATGACCGCGATGTCCATATCTCTCCTGTCGTGTAGATGCCACGGCGCTCAGGTGCGTGTAGATGCAACAGCGCGAGTGCGTTGGCGGCCTGCAGGACGCTTGCGTTGGGTGGACCGCCACGGCCTGACAGCCTCGATAGCCACCGCATCCTGATAGCCGCGCAGCTGTGACGTCGGACGCGGCCTCGTTCGAAGAGCGCCGTCGTCGCCGCTGTCGACAAAAGTTTAGCCGACCGGCCGGGGAATGCCTGCAAACAGCGCGAGTTCCAATGCGCAATAAAGTGAGCGCCGATGTAGGACCAAAAGCCACCAACCCAACAGCGCGAGTTCCAACCCAACAGTGGGAACTGCCAACCCAACAGTGGGAACTGCCAACCCAACAGCGTGAGCTTACCGCTTTAGTTGGAGTAGTCGAAGAGCGGGAAGGCGGTGGCAGCCGGCGGCAGCCGGCGGACGACAGTTGGCAAACTACAGCCGGCAGCCAACGTTTAGTAATAACGCCACTGCCGCATGTCGGACTCGTAGGCATCGATTATTTTCGGCTCGAGCAGGGTTGAAACCTCGGTTTTCGGAACTTTTGGCGGCTGCGTGCGGATCATGAAGTTGAGCAAATCCTTGTTCTGGTAGGCAGTCCCCGGAGCCAAGGGCTGCTTGATGAGCGCGCTCGGATTTTTCGTCGACAGAACAAAGCCCCACTCGCCGAAGGAAGGGATGTTGTGCGAGAAAGGGAAGACGGCATAGCCGGGCTGGCCCGCGCGGACCGTGTTGGCCACGATGTGAAATGCGTGCGGGCTGAAGAAAGACGACGTCGCCTGAGTGACCATGACCCCTTTGGGGCTCAGCTTTTTGGAGACTGAACGGTAGAACTGTTTCGAGTAGAGCTTGGCCATCCGTTCGTTTGAGGGATCGACGAGGTCAATGAGCACGGCGTCGTACGTGCCGTTCGTGTCGTTGACGAAGCGAAAGGCGTCGGTGTTGATCACTCGTACGCGCGGGCTGCTCAGCGAACCTTTGTTGACGTCCGAAAGCAGATGGTTGTTTTTCGCAAGATCCGTGATTTTCGCGTCGATATCGACGAGCGTGATTCGCCTGACGCTGGGATACTTGAGAAGCTCGCGCGCCAAGAGCCCGTCGCCTCCGCCGAGCACGAGCACATTGCGCGGGTCCTTGACGGATGTCAATGCGCTGGCCGCCAAGGTCTCGTGGTAGCGGACCTCGTCGAGGCTGGAAAATTGCAGCTGACGATTGAGGTAAAGGCGCAGATCCTCGCCGTATTTCGTGACGACGATCTTCTGGTAGGGAGACTGCTCGTAAACGAGGACGGGGTCGCGGTAGGCCTCGGCGTCGATGGCCTTCTCGAAGTAGCTTGCGCCGGCGAACATCCCCAGAAGCGTGATGGCGACGGCGATGCTTGAAGCGAGAAGCCTCTTTGAGCTTTTCAGTCGGAAGAGGATGGTGACGGCGACGGCGATGTTGAGGGTGGCAACGAGGTAAGCGCTGCGCATGAGCCCCAGCCGGGGAAGCAGAAGCAGGGGAAAGACAAGCGAAGCCACGAGGGCCCCGAAATAGTCGATGGCCAGCACCTTGCTCAGCAGTTCGACGGATGACTTTCGGCCGAAGGCGGCGAACATTTTCACCAGCAGGGGTATTTCCAGGCCGATGAGGATGCCGATCACCAGGCTCATGGCGGAAAAGGCTGCCCAGTGCAGTTTGGTGAACGTGAAAGCCAGGTGAAGAATGAGGACCGAATTTCCGCCGATGAACCCCAATGCGATCTCGTTGACCGCGAAACTGGTGGAAGGCCGCCAGTGGATGTATTTGACCAGCAGCGAGCCGATGCCCATCCCGAAAAGGGTGATGCCAGTCGCGAGGCTGAAGCTGGTGATCGAGTCTCCGATGAGGTACGACGCCGTCGTCCCCAGGATCAGCTCATAAACCAAACCGCCGATGGCGACGAGCAACGCGGCTGCGAAGAGGGTGGTGTTCTCGGCGCGGGACGTTTTCGAACGTGGCATCAGCTGATGATCGTGGCCGCGATGATGATCGCTGTGGCTATCGCAAGCCCCGCAATTGCCACTCCCATGCCGACGTTGTCGTCTTTGACTAGTTCTTTGCGAATGTCGAGTTTGAACAAGAAGTTGGTGAGGACCGCGAAGAGGACGAGCAGTGCGAAGCCGAGAACGGCGTAGATGATTGTGCTGAGTATCGAGGCCCAGCTGAAGCCGAAAGTGTCGACGTCGTGAAGAACGGTGTCAGCGAGAATCACGGATGAGAACATGGTTTCCTTTCGTGTGCAATAGGGTGCGAGTGCGCAAAAGAGGCTGCAGACGGATGTTAAGGCCTCCGTGTGGAAAAGAGGCCGGCGAATTATTTCCCTATGCCGCCGCCTCCTCCGCCGTAGACGCTGCGCGGGCGGTATCCGCCGTCGTCGTTGTTGCGGTACCTGGGCCTGTAGAAGGGGCGGTGATAGGGATAGTAGCCGCCGCCTGGGTGGTAGGTGCTTTCGGTGTCGGTCTCGGGGCTGTAAGTGCCGTCAGTCTCGTCTTCGGTCGCCTTCGAAGCGATGAAGCTGACGATGACAACGACGGCTATGACCGCGAAGATCATAGCGACGACGCCGCGCATGCCGGAGTATTTGCCCGAGCGCGGCAGGAGCCTCTTGCCGAAGAGGAGAATTTGGCTCTCCTCGCTCAGGATGGTTTTCGTGTAGCAGGCAAGCTCGGCGCCGTTGTATGTCTCAATGTTCAGTTGCCCCATGACGCCGTTGCCGCCGTGGTATCTGAGCACCGCGTAAGCGATTTTGTCGCCCGCGTGGACGTCGTAGCGCGTCGTCCCCTCCGTGTCCGTGACTTCGCCGACGGACGCCTCTTCGACCTTCGCCTGGACGCTGGAACCGTCGGGGAGCGTGATGCGGATCCGTTCGCCGACGGTGAGCGTCTCGGGATTGGGAAGCTCCTCGGGCATGCGGATCGGCTCATAGAGGGAGATCTCGCGATTGAAGTGGTCGCATTCGAGCCAGACGTCTCCCTTGTTGAAGGAGATCAGTTCCCACTCTTCCCAGTCGTAGTAGCGATTGTCCACGCGATCCCACGCTCTGAGACTCAGGTTCCCTCTGACCGTGTAAGCGCCCTGCGAACCCGTCAGTTTCTCATTGAGGCCCAGCCGTACCTTTTTCTTCAACATCAGACATTCACCGTTTTCCTAGTGACTTTTGTTGCGTGAAACGCCGTCCGAATCGCTTCTTCCATTTGTTCTGCATTCTGCTCGTCCACAGGTTTGCATGTGGTGAGAGTGATGTAGCCTCCGCCCTCCTCCGGCCATGTGTGCATGGCAACGTGGGATTCGGACAGAAGCAGAGCGGTGCTTATACCCTGAGGGGAGAACAGATGGGTGACCGAGTCGACGACGTGAAGACCAGCATGTTTCGCCAGCGATCTGAGCGTCTCTTCCACGGTTGCGCGCTCATTGAGCAATTCGTGGGACGCCCCATGAACTTTGAAAACCAGGGACTGGTACGTGAACATGCTGGCAATTTTACTTAGCAATCACGTGAAGGACATCCCCGTTCGGCGAACGGTCAGGGGTCTGGTCTCCAAGACGGACCCGAACACGAGGCTTCCAAATGGACCCGAACGCGAAGTCTCCAAGACGGACCTGAACGCGAGCCAGCCGATGAGCCTAGCGTCTGGTAACTGAGCGGGAGCTGGACGTTAGGTAGTGCAAATGCGGCAAGCTGGACTGGGCGTGGAATAGAATGACCGTCCCGCCACGCGGACAGTGCGAACGCGACAAGCCAGGCAATGCGAACGTGTCAAGCCAGGCGGTGCGTATCTGTGAATCGACCGGCGTAGATGTGGGAAGCACCGCGCGATTTCTGGAATCGTGTAGTGCTGTCTCGAAAATCAAACAGTATGGATTCGGGAAACAAAAAGGGCGAGGCCGAAGCCCCGCCCTTGCGAGTAGGCCCGGTGGGACTCGAACCCACAACAAACGGATTAAAAGTCCGCGGCTCTACCATTGAGCTACAGGCCCGCAGTTAGTTTACAGCCTCAGCGGGCCGACGTCGAACCGGGGTGCACCGGTTGGCGCTGAGCGGGAGCCGGCTGGTCGGCGCTGAACGGGAGCCCACTAGTCGGCGCTGAACGGGAGCCCGCTAGTCGGCGTCGAACCGGAGCGAGTGGACAGCTGTTGTTCCAGTCCGAACTGGCCGGCGTTATGCCGGGGCGAACGATAGATTATTGACTCAGAGCAAACTGGTCGACGCTGGGCTCCCATCCGATATCCGTAGTTAAGGGCCACGTCTTACGGCTTCGTCGTGCGGCCGGGATCTGGCGCGAAGTTTGCGCAAAATCGTAAATCCGTCCATACGGCTTCGTCGCGCAGCCGGGATCGGGCTCCCATTCGGAGCCAATCCTGCGCCCGGAGGCAATCCAGCGCCTAGAACCAATTTCACACCCGGAATTCCCTTGGGATGCAATCTACGTCACAATAGAGGTGTCATTGACGGTTGAAGGAGGATCTCGATGAACAAGAAACCGCGGCGCCCCGCGCAGTTGGACGATGCCCAAATAGAGGCGATTGAGGGTGAGGCCGACGTCGCATACAACTCCGAGCTTGCGCACACGTCGGCGCAGGCCCTCATGCCTATGGGAAAGCATTTTCGTGAGAATGACCGCGATGCCGTCGCCCGGATCCTCGAGCTTGTCGATAAGGAGGGGGTGGATGTGGTTGCCGAGACTTGGGTTCGTTCTCCTGACAACAGCTTGCCGGGGGTGTTGTGGAGGGGTTTCCTTCTACGCGAGTGGATCCGCCGGGACAAGGACGACGTCGCCCGCAGATACGAGGCGGCGAAGGCAATTGCTGAAGACGGTGAAGAGGAGTTGCCCAAGCCAGGAGCCCTGCGTCAAGAATGGGACCTTGTGTTGGCTGGTACCTTCGAAGGCGATTTCGTCGATCTGCTTGATCGCTCGGCGTATCTGGCGGCGACACTCGGTGGGGTTGATGCGGTGTGGATAGCCGAGGATTCGGATCCCCTGGCCACAGAAGTGACGCGACGGGAGAATGCCTTTGCCGCAACCGCTCGCGAATTCGAGGCCGCGGCGGAGCTCGCGCGCGAAGGTCGCCTGGAGTAGTGCCGAGTTGCTCGGCACCGTTGAGCCTTCCGCGGTCTTGCCCGGTGCCGTTGAGTCTTCCGCGGCGGTGGCCAAAGGCTGGAGGGCTGGCGCTGTGCTGCCTGATGCGGTGCGGGGCTAGTGGCTGGCCTGTCAAGTAAGCGGACTGTTTGCAAACCTGCAGCAGGCATAATGGGGCCGACGTCGCTGCTCATGCCGAAGGTCGGGTACAGGCCCGCTTTCACATGCGAGATCCTGCTCTTTCTTGAGGTTGGACCTCTGCCGTCACAGTCTTCTAGTCCTATGTGCTAGATCTCAGACATACTCACTAAATCGCAATTAGTGCAGTGACTACTCGCCGACTGCTTGATACAGGCCATAAGGGTTCCAATCAGTTAACAATTGCCCCAAAATATCGCTGCACACGAAACGTTTTCTAGCTCTGCGCGGCTTGCATCTGTCGTGCGCCCTGTGTGGTGTGTTATTTGTTTGGTGTGTGGTTGTGGGGTGGGTATGTGGTTTATTTTATGCCTATCGTGGCCGGAACTGATCGTGCGGATCACCGCCACGAGGCAAATTGTTAGCAGGCGGGGCCGCGTGGGGATCGCGGGTCAGTCCAGGCGCCGTTTGCTGACCATAATCGCTATGCGCGACAGGAGGCAGCGTCCCGTACGAGCCGAACATGTCTGGTCCAAACTATGTTCTGAACATCGCCAGGGTGGCCACCGGCAGGCATCCCGCTCGGCGGATAATCGATGGGTGTACTGCGGTGGCCTGCTTTCTACGTCTGGCAACAATACCAGCCACGATGACGGCGGCAACGAGTCTGGCGCCAATGCCAGCCCACTCCCACCACGGAAAACTAGCACAGCAAAACAGTACGGAGGCTCCTAACATTCGAGAACCAAGCTTAACTTTACAGATTTAGCCTAGTAATTATTCCTGGCCTTCGCACGAGTTGTTATCGACGTGAGGAACTATGTATTTGCTTCCAGTATCTGGAAAGCACTTTTCTCATGGATTGCTGGGGTAAATACGCGGTGTTGTGTTTTGGTGTTTAATTGGGTGATTTCGTGCAGTATATGAGCAATCCGTGGCCAGCGGGGACTCGTTTGTCTTCCAACAGGTAAAGTTTAGCGGTGCAAGCTGGAGAGAAGGCGCGGAGAAAGACTGACTTCACGTCGTTAGAGATCTTTGTCAGATCATCGCCTCAAGGCTGCATCTCCGAATATTGAGGCGATCTTATCCATCAATGTTCTGTATTCCGGCAAAACTCCTTGAGCTAGACGGGCCGAAGCGCTGGGAAAGTAGATGAAAAGAGACTAAAGAAAAGGAAACAATATTGAAAGAAAGGAACAGTCAAAGCCTTGTGGCGAGCCGATTGCCGTGTACCGCTTTACGCAAGTTGGGGGTGTGCCGAGCAATTTTTGAATTTGCTCGTCAATCTTTCGTCCGAGGTTCACCATCTGCCGCGGGGTGATTTTGGCGGCGACGGCGGTTGAGAAGTAGGGGTCTGTGCCCAGCCTGTCGAGGTAGCCCTTTCCCTTTATCTTTTCCAACGCCTTCCTTGTGGGAATGCCATTTTTGTCGACGTCGGTGGTGCCTTCCCCGTGGACGTCAATGAGTTTGAAGGCTCGTATCTGCTGGTCCCACTCTTCTTGCAGGTCTTCGACGTCGTTGATGGTTTCCTGATAGAGCTGACTGTAATCGTCGACGGCTTTCTTGACGTCGTGATTATCTTGCTGATGCGCCTGACGGCGCCGGTGAGCCGGTTGACTTCCTGTCCCCACGCGGCGGCCAATTCGCCGGTCATCGAATCAGGGGAGACGTAGAAAGGCGATGTATGAGCGCAGGCTGAAATAACGGCAGCGGGGCTGGAGTGCCGGGGTGGGATTGCACGCAAGAGCAGTCCGGTTAGACGGACGACAGACGGTAGAGACAGCAGGTAGAGACGGACAAGAGCCGGTAGAGAGGACAGGTACAGACGGACAGGAGTCGGTAGAGACAGCAGGTAGAGACGGACAGGAGGCGGTAGAGAGGGCAGGTACAGACGGACAGGAGGCGGTAGAGATGATAGGAGCGGCTGGAGGTGGTTGGGGTAGGTGGAAAACCCCAGGGCTAGAGGGCCACAGCCTGGATCAGCCACGTGGCGATGAAGCCGACCAGGCCCGCGGCCGGAAAGGTCAGCACCCACGCCGTGACGATGTTGCCGGCAATTCCCCAGCGCACCGCTGAGCGCCGCTTCGTCGCGCCAACGCCCATGATTGAGGCGGTGACGGTGTGCGTCGTCGAAATCGGGGCGTGCCAAAAAAATGCGGTGCTGTACAGGACGCTTGCCGAAACCGACTCTGCCACGAAGCCTCTGGAGGGATCGAGGTCAATGATTTTCGATCCCAAAGTCTTCATGATGCGCATTCCCCCCGAGTATGTTCCGAGCGAGATCGCCGCGGCTGCGCACAAGATGACCCACAGCGGAATGTCGGCGTTGGTTGATGTGTGGTAACCGCCCGCAGTCAACGCGATGACGATAACGCCCATCGTTTTCTGCGCATCTTGAAGGCCGTGGCCCAGAGCGATCGCCGCGGAAGAAAAACGTTGAGCGTGGCGGAATCCGCGCATCGTCTTTCGATAGGAAGCGCGCGCCATCGCCATCAGAAGAAGCTTCATCAGCACGTAAGCCAGAGTGAAGCCAATGATCGGAGAAACGATCATCGGGACGATGACCTTGTCGAAGATCACGCCCCAGTGGACATCAAATGCCACCGCCAAACCGGCTCCGGCTAGCGATCCGATGAGCGCGTGGGAGGACGAGGACGGCAAGCCGAACCACCACGTGACGATGTTCCATGCGATGGCGCCGATGAGGGCGCCCAAAACGAGAACGAGCCCTATTCTTCCGGAGTCGGGCGATATCTCGACGATGCCGTCGCCAATGGTCTTCGCGACCTCCTGGCCAAGCAATGCCCCCACAAAGTTCATGGCCGCAGCCATCTCGAGTGCGCGCCTGGGGGTCAGCGCGCGCGTAGCCACGGCCGTCGCTATCGCGTTTGCCGCGTCGTGGAAACCGTTAGTGAAGTCGAAGATCAGGGCGACCACAACGATAACGGCAACTAAAGCGAGGGTGCCCTCCATGGGTCAAGACTCCTTTATCGCGATCGACTCCACCGTCGAGGAGAGGTCTTCGAAGGCGTCCAAAGCGCCCTCAAGCGCGTCGAGAACCGCCTTGATCTTGAGCACTTCGAGGGCGTCTGTTCCCCCGTTGAAGAGTTCGGCGATCATCGACCGATAGAGCTTGTCACCCTGATTCTCGATCTCGTTGAGCGTCACCCAGTATTCGCGAATGTTCTCGTTGATGGACGCCAAATTGCCCATGTGGTCCTGGGTTAGCTGAGCGCATTTCTGGAGCAGTTCCACCTGTGTTTTAGCGCCCTCAGGTAGCGTGAGGGGCTTGTAGAGAACGATGTTGTCTCCAGCTTCGTCGATGAGATCGACGACGTCGTCTAGATCGTCGGCCAGAGAGTATAAATCCTCCCTGTCGAAAGGGAGGACAAAGGATTGGTTGATCAATTTTAGAACCGAGTGGCATGCCTCGTCGGCGCCTTGTTCTGCTTCGTGCAGTTTTTGCTGCAATTCGGGCCTGTTTGCCGGAGAGGCGTTGACGACGGCCGAAAGGCGGTCGGCAGCGACTACGAGAAATGAAGATTGGGTCGCGAGTAGCTGAAACAGCGTATCGGTCTTCTTGAACTTTGGGGACACTGGGATCTCCTGAATTCGCCTGTGCCGCATTCGTATGGACGCGGTCCAGTGTTCAGAATAAGACACCTTGGGGACCGGTGACCAATGCGGGTTGAGGATACTGAGAGCTTAGCTGGTGTAGTCCAGGGTTTTAACGTTGATATTTGGGGAAGTCTTATGCGTGAAGATCTTCGACCAGGGCGTGGCGTTTTGCTGGTGTGAGAAAGGTGCGGAAAGGGCGACGTCAATGTGTGGAACATGAGCAGTGATGTGCCAAGCCTATATTTCATTGTCTTTTGCTTGTTTCATCGCGCTCTGCGCCTTCGCGTCTTGCGCGTTCCCATCTTCTCAGCGTGCCCCGCGTGTTCTCATCGCGCTCTTTCTGGCCTCATTTGCATGGCTCCTTCTCCAATCTGACGGCCCCATAGCCCCAAAGGTTTAGGGTCTGAGACCAAGAGTTCGCGGTCAATAAGAGAGGGCCGCTTTCAAGCGGCCCTCTCCATAGAGGACATCGGACCTGAGAGCGCCAGTCGGCGCGAAGGCCGCTCGCAGCGGCAATAGTTGGAGCCCGGGGCTTTCGCGATCCGATGTCTGAAAAGAGCATAACATGGCTGTGTAGGCTGTGTCACGTTTATGGAGGGGGGTGGGCGGGGCGGGCGAAAGGGTATGAGTGCCGGATGGGTGAACCGGTGGGTGACGACGCGATGGGTTAAACGCCGGACTGATTGGTCAGATGCGTGGCAGAAGGTTCGCATGACCCGGCCGGCGAGAAGGGGGTGGGCCTGATCGGCGAGGTTCGCACGACCTGGCCGGCGAGAAGGGGGTGGATTTGGCTAGTGATGCGGGCGGACCTGATCGGTCAGACGCGTGTCGGGCCGAGCGGCAAAACTTGCCGCTTGGCGAAAGAAATCAATGCGTGCGTGGTTCCACGTCGAGAGCCGTAACGTGCAAGAATTCGAATATGAGCGAATCGAGCAACCCCGACGATCCAACTGTGGCGTCAAGCCCCTATGCCGCGGCAGAACGGGCCAAGAAGGCACGAATCTCGGGTGGCGGCGCGAGTTCCGTTCCGCAGGAGAGCCCCGAGGACGCCGTTTCGCGGCGCCCGGCGGAGCCTTTTAGGCCCGTGGTGACGGCCATCGTCGTGTCGTTTTGCGCCGCTCTTGCTCTGGGGGTGTCCGGGATCATCGCGGTGGTCCTCTACGAACGAGGGCCTTGCGCGGCAAGCTGCCCCAATGGAAACTGCGGAACGGCGGGGCTTGGTGCATGTCACGACGGGGCGCTCGTGGCGCCGCCGGTCATTCCTGGCCTGATCGCCATGGCGCTTTTGGCGGCTGTCGTCGTCGCAGGATGGCCCGCAGCAGCTCGTCTGGGCAATCCTAGACTCGCCCGTGGAGTGCTTCTTCTCGTAACCGTCGGTTCCCTGTGTGCGGCCGCTTTGAACCCCAAGAATCTCGCCTTCGTGGCTGCCGCAGCCGTTTTCCTGTGCTTCATAGCCGAAATGCTGCGCAAAGACGGCCGCGAGAACCTTTTAAAGAGCGTATCGGCCACTTTTCTGGGTTCTCTCCTCGTAATTGCGTCCGGCTTTTGGCCGGTGCTTTTGCACAGCTACGAAGTTGGAGCCGTCGTTCTGGCGAGTATATGCCTACTCATCGGGAATCTGGGAAGGTATGTCTCCGCCTCCGAAACCTCGAGCAAAAGCACGGGAATCCTCATTTTGCGCGATTTCGCATACGCGTTCCTCGGCGGAGCGATCTACGTGCTCGTTACGGACCTCGGCTTCGATACGCGCATTTTGACCTGGCTCACGGTGGTTTCCTTGGCTTTCGGCCTGATGGCGGGATTGACGGACGGCGCCCTTCGCGGAAGGGTCGAGATGACGAAGCCCGCGGCAGCTGTGTTTGCGGTGGTTCCGCATTGCGCTCTTGGCGTCATCGTCTATGCTCTGACCTTCGCATTCTCGTAGCCTGGAACCATGGTGTTCCAGATCCCAGAGGGCCTCGCCCCCGAAACGTATCCCTTGGCCTGGCTCGTCGGCGTTTGGAAGGGCGCGGGAATACTTGAATACGAAGGTATCGAAGCTTCCGCCTACGTCCATGAGATGACGATCGACAACGACGACGGCGGGCCCTACTTGCACGTCGAGTCCCGAGTGTGGTTGGCCAATGAGGGCGCAGAAGCGGTCGATCGTGAGGAGCGAGGGGCGAGCGCCTACTCTCGCCTGACAAAGGATGCGCTATGGACCAGGATCAGCGGGTATGTGCGCGCGGCTCCAGGGGTTGAAAAGCACGGGGACGCAACGGTTGTGGAGGCGGTGAGCGCCAACCCTGCGGGTCATGCGGTCACTTGGGCTGGCCTCATCGAAGGTCCCCGCCTGCAATTGGCAGCGGACGCGATAGCGGGCGTGCCCACGGCCTCGGCCTTCGAAAGCGCGAAGGCAGTTGCCGGCCTCGTTCAATCCGATCTGTTCTACGCCTACGATATTGCGGCCTTCGGCCATGAGATGCGCTCATACATGGCCGGGAGGTTGTCTCGAAGCGAGGTGGCATGAGCGCAGCGGATTCGAGTGCGCAGGAAGGGCGCGCGTCGCAAGGGAGCCCGCCCCAGTATGCTTCGGAAAAGCGTGCGCAAGAGTTTGTCTCGGAAAAGCGTGCGCAAGAGCGTGCGTCGCGCGAGCTCGCGGCGGAAGGGGATATGCCGGTGGAGAAGGAGTTCGGCGTCGGCGGCACTATGCCGACCGACGGAATCGACGTCCATGTGCCCGCCCATTACGGCGAGCCGTCCCGGGAGTGGAGGCTGCTGACCGAAGGCCAAGGGTACGTGAACATGGGTCTTGACGTGGTCACCGTGCGCGGTGTGGATAGGCGCCGCTGGCTCCATTCACTCGTGAGTCAGGCGCTCGCGGACATTGCTCCGGGAACGTCGACGGAGGCGCTTCTTTTCAGCCCGTCCGGGCATATCGAGAACGGCGCCTTCGTTTACGATGACGGCGATGTGACTTGGCTTGTGACCGACCGCGGATATGGCGAGCGCTGGGTTGAGTTTCTAAATTCGATGGTTTTCACCATGCGAGTGGAAGTCGAACAACGCGCGGACCTGCTCACGATTGGCGCCTTTGACTTTCCCGTTGCGGCTTCTGATTCATCGCCCTCTGCTCCCGCCGCATCCGAATTGTCTGGCGCCGCATTCGAATTGTCTGGCGCCGCATGTGTTTCCTCTCCCGCTGTCGCCGCCCTCAAGGAGGCGGCGCTTTTCGTGTGGCGGGATCCTTGGCCAGGCGTGAGCGAAGGAGGGGCCACCTACACCGCGCGCGACGTCGAACACCCGGCCCGCGGATGGCGGCGTGTGATCGGAGTTGTCGAAGCTGAGCGAAGCGGGCAGCTGCGGGCTGCTCTAGAGCGTGCCGACGCGTCTCCCGTGGGAATGCTGGCGTGGGAGGCTGCGCGCATCGCCGGATGGAGGCCGCGCGTGGCTTGCGAGATGGTTGAACGCGCATTGCCTCACGAGCTTGACTGGCTCCGCACCGCCGTACACCTCGATAAGGGCTGCTATCGCGGCCAGGAAACGGTTGCCAAGCTGGTCAACCTCGGCCGGCCTCCGCGTAGATGTGTCGAGCTTTTCCTCGAAGGGCCGATCGATGAGCTTCCTGAGAGCGGCGACCCCGTGATGAGTGGCGGACGAAATGTCGGTGTGGTCACCAGCGCTATCCGCCATCCCGACGACGGTCCGATCGCCTTGGCCCTTGTTCGCCGGGCGCTCGACCCTGCGGCCGTGCTTGACGTCGGGAATTTCCGCGCCGGTCAGACCGTGATAGTCGATCCCGAAGGCAAGTCGAGCGCTTCTCCGGCTGAACGCCCGGGAGCAGAATTTCGCCGGTCGAGCCCCGGGCAGAGTCCCAGATGAAGCTCCGGAACGTCTGAAAGGAAACGGAAGTTAATATGAGTCTATTGGGAAGTCAGGCGTGGCTGGCCGGTGCCTCCGACACCTTTGCCGGCGGCCCCGATGTGCTGGCCTTCTCGCTGCGGGCGGTCGGGTATGAAATTCGCCAAACTATTTGGCTTGTCGTCGTTATTTTCGTCGCTTGCGCGCTACTCATGTGCATGGCTCGCCCGGCTGGCGATTTCACCGCGCTGCGTCCGAAGAAATTCTGGCTGATCGCACTCGGGGCGAGTCTGCTCGTTTTCCTTTGGCCTTACATCATGCCTCTCTACCTCCCGTTTAATGGGATTTTACAGTGGGTGGCGCTCATTCTTGCAATTTATTACGTGGGGCCAGAACGGCGCCGAATGGGACGAGGCGGCGGATGGCGCCGCGGTTTCGGCGGCGGAGGCCGAGACGGTGGGCGCGGCACTTCGGGGTGGTGAAAACCAGCTCGCCATTGCGCGGGCCGCCGTGGCGGATCCCGTGGTTGTGCCTATTGAATTGCGGGGAAACTGACTCCCGCCAAGGCGCCGACGGCAGAATAGCGCCACGGCATTGAGTCCCGGGGAAAGGAAAACGGAGGAAGGAAACATGAGGGCGGTCATACAGAGAGTCAAACGCGCGCAGGTGAGGGTTGCGGGCGACGTCGTCGGCGATATCGGCGAAGGGCTATGCGTCCTATTGGGCGTCACGCACGGGGACGGCAGGCCGCAGGTCGAGAAAACTGCCCGAAAAATCGCCCAGCTTCGGGTGCTGCGCGGGCCTGAAGGCGACGACGATGCGCGCCGATCCGCGGAAGAAGCAGCGGCATCCGTGCTTTTGGTTTCGCAATTCACTCTGTACGCGGATGTGCGCAAGGGGAGGAGCCCGGGGTGGTCCCACGCCGCTCCGGGGGATGTTGCCGAGCCTCTTGTCGAGGCCGTCGCCGAGGAGTTGCGCAAGGTTTACGGATTGCACGTCGAGACGGGTGAGTTCGGCGCGATGATGGACGTGGAATTGGTCAACGACGGTCCGTTCACCTTGCTCGTGGAAGCCTGACCTTGGCTGATCCCGCCCCCGCCAAGTCCACTCACGCCGGTGGCGAACACTAGCAAAAAAGCGGGGAAACGTCGATAGAGTTGAGTGAAACCACCTTTAGCGTGCGCGGACGTCAGATCGTCCGAGCCGTGTCGGGTCCGCACCACCCGCGGTCCCGGCGGTGCAATCCACGACAAGGAGAGTCAATGTTCGAACGGTTCACAGACCGTGCTCGCCGGGTGATCGTGCTTGCGCAAGATGAGGCTAGAAACCTTAAGCACAATTACCTCGGCACTGAACACTTCCTGCTCGGTCTCATACGCGAGGGCGAAGGAGTTGCGGCCAAGGCGTTAGAAGCTCTCGACATCACGCTGGACGAGGTCCGATCTCAGGTCATCGACATCATCGGCGAAGGGCAGGAGCCGCCCTCGGGCCACATCCCGTTTACGCCCCGAGCCAAGAAGGTCATCGAATATGCCATGCGCGAAGGCCTTCAGCTGGGCCACTCCTACATCGGCACCGAGCATCTTCTGCTCGGCTTGACACGTGAGCCCGACGGCGTGGCCGCGCAGGTTCTGACAAAGCTCGGAGCCGATATGACGCGCGTGCGCTCGCAGGTCAACCAGCTCATCTCGGGCTTTCAGGGCAAAGAGCCGGTCGGCGTGGGCGGCGGCGCCCGCGAGGGGACGAAGGCTGGATCGACGGTGCTCGACCAGTACGGACGCAATCTCACTCAATCGGCCCGCGATCACAAGCTTGATCCCGTCATCGGACGCCATATGGAGACGGAGCGGGTCATGCAGGTGCTTTCCCGGCGCACCAAGAACAATCCCGTGCTGATCGGCGAGCCCGGTGTCGGTAAGACCGCCGTTGTCGAAGGGCTCGCGCAGGCCATCGCATCGGGTGACGTTCCGGAGACGCTCAAAGACAAGCAGCTGTATTCGCTCGATATGGGATCCCTCGTTGCGGGCTCGCGCTACCGCGGCGATTTCGAGGACCGCATGAAGAAGATCCTCAAGGAGATCAACACGCGCGGCGACATCGTGCTCTTCATCGACGAGATCCACTCGCTCGTCGGCGCCGGCGCGGCCGAAGGTGCCCTTGACGCGGCCTCGCTGCTCAAACCCATGATGGCCCGAGGCGAACTGCAAGTGATCGGTGCGACGACGCTCGACGAGTACCGCAAGCACATCGAGAAGGACGCCGCCCTCGAGAGGCGTTTCCAGCCGATCCAGGTGGAGCAGCCGACCGTCGCCCAGACGGTCGAGATCCTCAAGGGCCTGCGCGACCGGTACGAATCCTTCCACCGCGTGACCATCACCGACGATGCAATCGACACAGCCGCCTCGCTGGCCGACCGCTACGTTAACGACCGCTTCCTTCCCGACAAGGCCATCGACCTGATCGACGAAGCCGGTGCGCGCCTGGCCATCCGCAAGATGACCGCCCCACCGGAGCTGCGCGAAATCGACGAGCGGATCGCCTCCGTGCGCCGAGAGAAGGAAGCCGCGATCGACGGCCAGGATTTCGAGAAAGCGGCGTCGCTTCGCGACGAAGAGCAGCGTCTCGGCGAAAAGCGCGCGGAGCGTGAGCAGGCGTGGAAAGACGGCGACATGGACATCGTCTCGGTCGTCGACGAAGACCTCGTGACCGAAGTGCTCTCCATGGCCACCGGAATCCCCGTTTTCAAGCTCTCCGAGGCGGAATCCGCCAAGCTTTTGCGCATGGAGGAGGAGCTGCACAAGCGAGTCATCGGTCAGAACGAAGCCGTGGTGGCGCTCTCGCAAGCGATCCGCCGCACGCGCGCGGGCCTCAAGGACCCCAACCGCCCCGGCGGCTCGTTCATCTTCGCCGGCCCGACGGGCGTCGGCAAGACCGAGCTGGCGAAGGCTCTCGCCGAGTTCCTCTTCGGCGACGAGTCCGCACTCATCACGCTCGACATGTCCGAATACTCCGAGAAGCACGCCGTGTCGCGCCTCTTTGGCGCCCCTCCGGGATACGTTGGGTACGACGAGGGCGGCCAGCTGACCGAGAAGGTTCGCCGCAAGCCGTTCTCCGTGGTGCTCTTCGACGAGGTCGAAAAAGCCCACCCCGATCTGTTCAATTCTCTCCTTCAGATCCTCGAAGAAGGCCGATTGACGGATTCGCAGGGCAGGGTGGTCGACTTCAAGAACACGATCATCATCATGACCACCAACCTCGGCACGAAGGA
>ERZ773049.1027-NODE-1027-length-16479-cov-4.396128_pt1 | contig 16479 bp, 15 predicted proteins | sample MGYA00580633_ERZ773049 | MGnify/ENA primary metagenome ERZ773049 (study PRJEB29015, sample SAMEA2737991) | human oral metagenome | biome: human oral; feature: human-associated habitat; material: dental | place: China | collected 2066 ... | reverse complement strand
GATTGGTTTGTCCGATAACGAAGATAGCTATTTTTGGGGACGCGGGCAAGACCAAATGCGAAAGGTTAAGAAATACGACTGCACGCAGGGCGTGCGATAACTTTAGGCAATACTTTGTATTGTAATGATTTTATCCGACCTTCCCGAATATGTAGGGCGATGACTTGTTACGCTATTTTCACGATACCGCAATGGTTTGGTGTGTTTTTTTGATGTTTTTTGTGATTGCTGCGCGGGTTATTTGCTGCCCTAACCCCTGCAGGAGCGATTGTTTGGCGGACGTCCGCAGACGATGCTGGCAGTGGCGCAATTGCTATCGTTCGGGCGGTGACGGACTTCGTACTAGGGGCTGTTTACAATTCGGCGGGTAAGCCCCTCTTTCGCTGCGCGAGCTGTTCCAGTCTCTCTGGGAGAGGGGCTGGGGTGAGAGCAGCAAACAATTGAAAAATTGGAATTTCGGCTCATCAATAATATCGCTCACCCCCTCCCCAACCCTCCCCCGCTGCGGGCTTCGCCCTGCAGGGGAGGGGGATTTTTCAAATTGCAAACAGCCTCTAGGGGCTGTTTACATTTCAACCCTGCCCCGTTGCGGGCTTTGCTCTGCGGTCATCCACCAAACTGCTCCCTCCCCCGTGGGGGAGGGGCGGGGGCAGCAAACCATCCGCGTCAGCGACTGCTTGTAAACAGCCCGTAGCGAGGAACGAGCGTAACCGCCCGCAACCACGAGCCAAACAACAGGCTGTTTCCCATTTTTTCAGGGATTGAGATGAAAGAACCGCCGCAGCGGTCTTTTCTCACCCCTTGTCATCCCCGCCTGCAGGCGGTTGCCGCCCCGCCATACGCTGCAAAACCTTCTCGCCGCGCCGCTGATGAATCACCGTCATCGCAATATGCCCGACGACAAGCGCCAGCAAAAACCACGCGCTACGCCCATGCCAAAGATCGCCAAAATGCGTCAGCGCATTCTCCGCGTTACCGTCGCGCCCGCGGGCTGCATCGCGCAGCAGCGCAATGCCTGGCACGGTGAGCATCAGCACATACAGCGCGAAATGACCGCATCGCACCGCACGATTGCCAGCGGCCGGACGGGTTTCGCTGGCAATCGCCCAAATGATGCGAAACAGCAGCAACATTAGCAGCACCGTGCCGAGCGCCTTGTGTGCGGGAACCAGTACCCGCCAGCGCGCATCAATATGCCAGGCGAGCGCCAGCAGAAACATCAGCGCAATCCCCAGCGCCATGCTCCAGTGCAGAAAGCGGCTAATAGTGCCGTAGCGGTTGCGGGAGTCAGGTTGCATCATTGAATTTCCTCAAAGCTGTAAGTTCTCTGGGCAAGCATACGCGTTTGCACCCGCGGGCAGCATAAAAAATGCGCCCCGCCCACGCTCCCCTGGCACAAACCCGCCCATGCCGCTATCCTGCCGCCATCCCCGCAACCCGGACAACCATGACGACCAAACCCCTGCACATCGCCCTGCTCGCGGGCGAAACCTCCGGCGACCTGCTCGGCGCGCCACTCCTTGCCGCCCTGCGCGAACGCCTGCCCAATGCGCGCTTCAGCGGCGTCGGTGGCGCGGCGATGCAGGCGGCGGGACTTGATTCGCTGATTGACATGAACCGCCTCGCGGTGATGGGGCTGGTGGAAGTCTTGCGCCACCTGCCGGACATCCTCGCCGCGCAGAAATCGCTGCTTGCCCATTGGGCGGACGACCCGCCGGATGTGTTCATCGGCATCGACGCGCCCGATTTCAACCTGCGCATCGCCAAGGCGCTGCACGCGCGCGGCGTCAAAACCGTGCATTACGTCAGCCCGTCGCTGTGGGCGTGGAAGGAAAAGCGCATCCACAAAATCCGCCGCTGCATCGACCTCATGCTCTGCCTCTTTCCCTTTGAAACCGCGGTGTACGACAAACACGGCGTGCCCGCCGTCTGCGTCGGCCACCCGCTGCGCGACCGCCTGCAACCCGTTGATGCTGCCGATGCCCGTGCCGCGCTGAATCTCCCCGCCGATGCGACCATCCTCGGCCTCTTTCCCGGCTCGCGCCGGGGTGAAATCCGGCGGCTGTTGCCTGATTTCCTCCACACCTACCAGCGTCTGAAAGCAGACAACCCCGCGCTGCACGCCGTGCTCTCGCTGCGCCACCCGCCGGATGACGAAAGCGCCGCGCTGCTCGCCCGCCTGCCCGATGTGCACCAGCTTGACGCCGACAGTGCCGCGCTGATGAGCGCCAGCGACGCGCTGCTGCTAGCCAGCGGCACCATCACCCTGGAAGCGGCGCTGCTGGCGCGGCCAATGGTGGTCGCCTACCGCGTCCACCCGCTGAGCGCCGCCATCGCGCGCGCGCTGCGTCTTTTGAAAATCAACCGCTTCTCCCTGCCGAACCTGCTCGCGGGCGCGGACATCGTGCCGGAGTGCATCCAGGAAGACTGCAACCCGGCGCGGCTCGCCGCCGAACTGGCACCGCTGCTCACGAATGCCCCCGCCGCTGACGCACAACGCACAGCGCTTGCCCAAGTCGCCGCGCAGTTACCCGCCAACGTCTCGGCGCGCGCGGCAGAAGCCATCATCGCGCAGTTCTGCCTGAATGAGGTGCGGACTACGCCGTAACCGACGACACACTACCCATCCACCCCAACCACGGAGATCGCCCATGACCCCCAAACCCGCCCACCCCTGGCAATACTTCCTGCTGGTGTACCTGATGAGTGCGCCGTTCTGGCTTATCGCCGGATACATTCCGCGCGGCGGCCTGCCCGACAATCTGCCGCTGACCGACATCGGCGCGGCATTCACCCCGACTATCGCCGCCCTCATCCTGCGTTACCGCGAAGGCGGCGGCGCAGCGGCGCGACAACTGCTGGCGCGCGCCCACGACTACCGCCGCATCAACGCGCGGCGCTGGCTCGCCTTCGCCATCCTCCTCTTTCCGGCACTCTACCTGCTCACCTGGCTGGCGATGCGCGCCGTCGGGTTGCCGGTACCGCTGCCCGCCGCGCCTGCGCCCGCGCTGCTGCTGGCCGTCGCCGTCTTCTACTTCGCCGCCATCGTCGAAGAACTCGGTTACACCGCCTACGCCACCGATGCCTTGCAACAGCGCTACAACCCACTCGCCACCGCGCTCATCATCGGCATCCCGTGGGCGCTGTGGCATCTGCGCTCGATGATCCAAATCGGCCAGTCGCCCGCGCTTATCCTCTGGGGGCTGGCGGGCACCGTCGCCGTGCGCGTCATTTACGTCTGGCTGTACAACCGCGCCGGGCGCGCCGTTGCCATTCTCATCCTCTGCCACACCATCGCCAACACCGCGCGCACCGCCTATCCCGGCGGTCGCGCCGCCTACGAACTGGGCGACGGCGCCATCTCCTACGGCATCATCATCGCCGCGGCGCTGCTCATCCTCGCCGCCAACTGGCGCGCCATGACCAGCCACCCCGGAGCGTCCGTGTGATTGCCGGGGTGGACGAAGCCGGACGCGGCGCGCTGGTCGGCAACGTTATCGCCGCTGCCGTCATCCTGCCCGCGCACTACGACCTGCCCGGCCTGACCGACAGCAAAAAACTGAGCGCGCGCCAACGCGAAGCACTCTACACCGCCATCACCGCGCAAGCTGTCGCCTGGAGCGCGGCGGCGGCAACACCTGCCGAAATCGACATGCTCAATATTCACCACGCGACGCTGCTCGCCATGCAGCGCGCCCTCGCTGCGCTCAATCCGCCACCATCGCAGGTGCTGATAGACGGCAAATTCACGCCGACGCTTGCTATTCCCGCCCGCGCCATCGTCGGTGGAGATGCCAGCGAGGCCTGCATCGCCGCCGCATCTATCGTCGCCAAGGTCACGCGCGACCGCGAAATGCTGGCGCTGGAGGCGCGCTATCCCGGCTACGGTTTCGCCGCACACAAGGGCTACGGCACCCAGGCGCACCTTGCCGCCCTCGCCCGCCTCGGCGCGACACCGGAACACCGCCGCAGTTACGCGCCGGTGCGGGCGGTCATTACCCAACCCGACCTGCTCTGACCATGCTGCCTTACCGCTCCGAACGCGCCCCGTGGGGCAGCTTCCCGCCCGCCATCCGCAACGGCTACATCGACAGCCTCGCCGCCCTGCCCGACTACCCCGCCGCCAAAGCAGGCGAAGCGCCCGCCGCCTTTCGCCTCGTACAACGCCTGCTCAAGCCGGAAACCATCGCCGCCGTTGCCGCCTGCTTCCGCCCCACGCCCGATACCCGCATCGTCCCGGTACACGCCGAAGAACAGGGCGGGCGCAACAAAATCCCGCTGATGCTGGCGCACCTCCTCGCCGACGGCCTCGGCGGCAACCCGGTCGAAACCGGCATCGTGCAAAGCAGCCGCGCCCACCGCACCGGCAGCAACGCCAATCACCGCCTCGCCTTTCCGCCCGCTTTCGATGGTGCCGTCCAGACCGGCTGCTGCTATATCCTCGTTGATGACACCCTGACCCAGGGCGGCACCCTCGCCGCCTTGCGCGGCCACATCGAAAACCGTGGCGGGCGCGTCCTCGGCGTCGTCGTCATGAGCGCCAAGCACTACTCGCTGCCACTCGCGCCCACCCCGCAAACCCTCGCCGCGCTGCACGCCAAACACGGCGACGCCCTCAATACCTACTGGAAACAGGAATTTCACTATGAGCTCGACCGACTCACCCAATCCGAAGCCGCCCACCTCTGCGCCGCCGCTGATCTTGACACCATCCGAAATCGCATCGCTCAGGCAAGACTTGCAGCAGGCGTCGGCGTGGGCGCTGGCGGAGATACAGAAACAGAAAAATACCGCCACATCCTGACCCTGCTGCGGCAAGAAAACCCGGACGCCGTCCTCAAAAGCGGAAAACCCGCCGCCCCCTGCCGCGGCCGCGTGGTCTTCGCCGATAGCGACATCATCGTGCAGCACGTCGCCGACGGCAGCCGCTACTACCAAATCCATGAAAAAAGCGCGCTTGCCCGCGTCCCTGCCGTGGGCGAAAAAGCCAACATCAGCTACGCCGCGCACGAAAAACGGGCGCGGGTGCGGGTCATCAAGGCGTGAGCCATATCGCCCGGCTGATGCGCCGAGGCACACCCTATGGCAGATATAGCCATCCACCGAAAGCCTCATACGGTGTTGCGTCGCCTGACTGGGCACCCTAAAAAATGGCGGAGCCATTTTTTAGGGAAACCCGCGCCGTACAACTGCGTACTGTCTTCGGCGACGCGCCTTGTCTGAAACTTTCGGTGGATGGCTATACTGTGCAAGGGAGAGAACAATCCGGGCGCAACCATTCAAATTCGTGCGGATGAGCAGCATTTTGAACAGGCGCTTACGGAGCGGTGAGCGGGGTGTCACCAAAGCGGGCGGTGCAGCCCTCATCCGTCTTGATAAAGGTAATCCCGGCGGGATTGTGCGCCGGGCAATAAATGACGGGGTAGGGCAGGGCGGTATTGATGACGGTGCTGTACACCGGCGTCTCCGGCCAGGCATCCAGCAGCGTCTTCAACGCGCTGGTATCGCGCAGGCTTTTTCCGGTGAGGATGATGGCGTCCGGCCGCTGGTAGTGGCGGCGCAGTTCGGGCAGCAGGTAGCGCGCGGCATCGTCGCGCCCCAGGTTGCGGTGGCGCAGTCCGGTATTGACGATGACGGTTTTGCCGTCCGCGCGCAGGATGGCGCTGCCGTTCGGCGCGTGGTAGTCGCCCGCCGGGGCAAAGGTGGTGATGAGGGCGCTGGCGAGGGTGAGGGCGAACCACAGGGCGGGTTGCCGCAATAGCATTGACGGTTTGCGGACTGGAGGCTGTTTATAGGCCGTCGCTGATGCGGATTGTTTGCTGCCCCCACCCCAACCCTCCCCCACGGGGGAGGGGGCAGTTCGATGGGCGTTCGCAGGGCGAAGTGTGCAATCGCGAGCGGTTCCGGTCTTCCAACGGGCGTCGTTCATGGAAAATTCATTCATATTTTCAAACCGCAGCGGTGTGCGCCGTCGCGTCAGTATCAGCAGGCAGGCGGCGGTAAAGAGCAGCGCGGTGGCGGTAGTTGGCTGCCACGGCGGTTCGAGGTAGGCGAGGGCAGGGCGGGCGAGTTGTGTCAGCGCGCGCAGGTAGTGGTCAAGCAGCCAACTGGCAGGCGTGGCGAAAACGGGCAACAGCAGCGCGAGGATGGCGAGGGTCAGCACTGGCGCCAGCCACGGGATGAGGACGAGGTTGGCGGCGGGCGCTATCAGGCTGATGCCGCCAAAGAGCGCCCAGCCGAGCGGGGTGAGGATGGCGGTGATGAGAACTTGCAGCAGCAGCCATTGTTTCAGCGGGCGCAGTTTGCGCCACAGCGGCAGGCTGTAGAGGATGATGGCGACGGCGGCAAAGGAGAGCCACGCGCCCGCTGCGCCCAGTTGCCACGGGTTTTGCAGCAGCAGCGCGAGGGCGGCGAGTTTGAGCGCGTCGCGACCACTGCCCAACACCGGCGCGTGCCAGCAGAGGGCGACGGTGGCGAGCATCACCCAGGCGCGCAACACCGGGGCGGCGGCGCCGGTGAGGAGGGCATAGAGCAGACTGGCGACGAGGGTGCCATGCAGCGCAAGAGTGCGCGGCGCGATGCCGTGTCGCCAGCGCGGCGGCAGGCTGGCGAGCGGCACGCGCAACACGAGGTAAATCAGCCCGGCGATGAGGGCGAGGTGCAGGCCGGAAATGGCGATGAGGTGCGAGGTGCCGCTGCGGCGCAGGCGATTTTGTGCGTCGGCATTGAGACCGCTGCGGTCGCCGAGCAGCAGCGCGCGCAGCCACGGGCGCTGGTCGGGCGGAAAAATGCGGTCGATGCGGTCGGCGAGGGCGAGGCGCTGGCGCAGCGTCCACGGCACGGGTGCGTTGGCAACGGCTTCAGCGCTGTCGAGGGTGGCGTAACCGCGCAGCCGTTGTCGCTGGTCGGCGGGGCTGGCGCTGCCCGGTTTGAGGTGCAGGCGGGCGCGCAGGGTTTCGCCTAATGGATGTGCGACGGGCTGATAATCGCTGACGGTGAGGCGGTCGCCTGTGGCGAGCGGACAATCGCCGGGGGCGATGATGGTGGCAGTAAAGCGGCTGCCGACGGGGTAATTGCGCAGGGGAAAATCGGCGACGCGCAGGGTGGCGGCGCAGCGCGTGTCCACGGCGACGGGCGCGGTGAACTGCCACGGGCTGTGCATCCACAAGGCGGCGAGCAGGGCGATGGCAAGGTAGCGGCTTATGCGCGGCCAGAGCAGAAGCAGCGCCAGCGGCAGCAGCCACAACGGCGGCGCGAACTGCCAGGCGCAGGCGATACCGGCGGTGACGGCGAGCAGGGTGCGGTCAAGCGGGGTGAGGGGATAAGGCATGGAAAACGGTGGCCGTCGGCAGGGGCGGGTTATGATAGGGGAAGTGGCGGGGATGGCTATACATACTCCTCCCCCGCCTTCGTGTATGTATCAACGGATCGTCAATATGGGCGGGCAACGGTGGTGGCATAAAAACCGCCATCATGCGCAAGCATAACGGTAAAAACAGAATGGAGGGAATGATTGATGTGTGAAGAAGGTAGCTGGCAGCAAATCGAGCTGGCGCAAGAAAATGGCGATTATAAAAAGATGGCCGCATTATTGTTGCCATTGGCGGAAAATGGCGATGCAAAAGCACAACACTGTCTTGGCGAACTTTATTATTATGGAGACGGTGTCGAGCAGAGTACAATTGAAGCGGCAAAATGGTATCAAAAGGCGGCAGTACAGGGATTGGCAGATGCACAATGCGATATGGGATTTGTTTATGCTCATGGTTATGGTGTGCCGCGTGATGATGCGATGGCCATTTACTGGTATGAAATGGCCGCCATGCAGGATAGCGGTTATGCGCAATCTCATTTGGCACATATATTTTTGCGTGGTATAGGCACGCCGCATGATTATGGCAAGGCTTATGCGCTATACAAGATATTGGCAGGCAAAGGTGAAGTGGATGCGATGCACCATGTGGGGATGTTTTATGAGTTTGGCAAAGGAGTAGTGCAGAGTAACCGGTTGGCGCGTTATTGGTACAAAAAGGCATTGACCCTGAAAAATGATCCGATATATGAGCGGCAATCTTTATATGTGCAGCATTCTCTTGAGCGCCTCGCGCTGCGGGAAAATGGCATTATGCTGTATGTCAGGGATTTTGCCGAATCTGCCCCGGAGCGGACGACGGATAATGCTGCGGAAGGGTTATTCGCCAATGGTTTGTGTCTGGCAGATATGCAGCCGGATTATTTGGGCATGATTTCGCCCGTGTTGCCGCGGGTGGATGCGGTATTTCCGTCATTGGTTAGGGAAAAGGATTTGCCGGCGTGGCAGCAGGCTTTTGTCGCGCATCAGGCGGGCGACCGTTTGTCGGCTTTTGCGCAAATGCGTGCATTGGCGGAAGGCGGCGATGCAGATGCCTGGTATTTGCTGGCATTAATGTATGTGGATGGCGTGGTCATGACAGCAACGCATTTTCAGACAGAGTTGGCGTTGGGCAAGGTATGGGACAAGCGGGAATGGCTGGCACGTTTGCATATTGTGCAAATGTATTATGGGAGGGAAAAGGCTTATGCACCGTCGTGTCCGCTGGAACCGCCTTCGATGACGCGCAGGATGTTGCAGGAATTGGCGGAAATGGATTATCCGCCCGCGCAGAATGCTTTTGGCTGTCTCCAGCGGCAAATGTCAGCGCATGGCTTTATGGATAATGGGATGAGCAGCGACGAGATGGCGGATTTTTGGTTTGCGCGGGCTGCCGCGCAGGGTGATGCGATAGGGCAATTTAATTTTGCCCTGGCGTGCGAGCGGGGCGAATGCGGTACGCGCGATGGGGTGCAAGCATTGGCGTTTTATGAGAAATCCGCCGCGCAGGGTTTTGTCCCGGCGCAAATCCGCCTGGGGGTGTGTTACCGCGACGGTAACGGCGTGCCGCAGGACAAGGCGAAGGCGCGCTATTGGCTGGAAAAGGCAGCGGCGCAGGGTAATGCGACGGCAGCGCAGGCGTTGGCGGGGTTGGCGTGAGCAGGCTCATTCTCTTCAACAAACCCTTCAACGTCCTCTGCCAGTTCACCGACAAGTCCGGGCGGGCGACGCTCGCCGATTTTGTCGATGTGCCGCGTGTTTATCCCGCAGGTTTGCTCGATTATGACAGCGAGGGACTGGTGTTGCTCACTGATGATGGCCGTTTGCAGGCGCGCATTGCCGATCCGCGTTTCAAGTGGGTGAAGACGTACTGGGTGCAGGTGGAAGGGGTGCCGGATGATGCGGCGCTGGCGCAGTTGCGCGCCGGGGTTTTGCTCAAGGACAAGGGCAAGCGCGAGGCGCGGCGGACGTTGCCCGCCGGGGTAAAAGTCATTGCCGAGCCGCCGCTGTGGCCGCGCGTGCCGCCGGTGCGTTTCCGCCTGTCGGTGCCGACGGCGTGGCTGGAGTTGTCCATCCGCGAGGGGCGCAACCGTCAGGTGCGGCGGATGACGGCGGCGGTCGGTTTGCCGACGCTGCGGCTGGTGCGGGTGCAGGTTGGTGATTGGTCGCTGCGCGGGTTACAATCCGGCGACTGGAAACAGGTTTTTATTTAAGGAGTTTTTTTGATGAAGGCTGCGATTGATTTGTTGGTGCGCGGGCAGGATGTGCCTGCGCCGATGATGCGCGAGGTGATGTTGGCGCTGATGCAGGGCGAGGCCGATCCGGCGGCGGTGGGCGCGTTTTTGACGGCGCTGACCATCAAGGGCGAGACGGTCGCCGAGGTGACGGCGGCGGCGCAGGTGATGCGCGAGCTGGCGAAACCGGCAGATTTGGGCGGCGGCGTGCTGGTTGATCCGGTCGGCACCGGCGGCGATGGCGCCAGTCTTTTTAATGTCTCCACCGCAGCGGCGATTGTCGCGTCGGCGGGCGGGGTGAAAATCGCCAAGCACGGCAATGTTGCCGCCAGCAGCGCCTCCGGCAGCGCCGATGTGTTGCGCCAGGCGGGCGTGGTGGTGGATTTGGAACCGGCGCAGGTCAAGGTGTGCATTGAGGAAACGAATTTTGGTTTTATGTTCGCCCAGGCGTATCACCATGCGATGCGCCATGTGGTGCCGGTGCGGCGCGCGATTGGTATCCGCACGGTGTTCAATGTGCTGGGGCCGCTGTCGAATCCGGCAGGGGTGAAGTATCAGATGCTGGGCGTGTTCAGCAAGGCGTGGTTGCGGCCGATGGTCGAGGTCGCGCGCGCGCTCGGCGGCGAGCGGGTGCTGACGGTGCATTCGCACAACGGGCTGGACGAGTTCAGCGTCACGCATCCGAGCGATGTGGCGGAGCTGCGCGCCGATGGCGAGATTGTTGAATATACGGTCAATCCTGCCGATTTTGGCATGAATTACCGCGACCACAGCGCGTTGCAGGTGAAGAGCGCCGCCGACAGTCTGGCGCTGATTGAGGCGGTGTTCGCGCGCGGCGAGCCGGGCATCGGTTTTGATATGCTCGCGCTCAATGCGGCGGCGATTTTTTATGTTGCCGGGGCGGTCGCCGGTTTTGCCGAAGGTGTCGAGCTTGCCCGCGCGATTATGCGCGATGGCCGCGCCACGGCGCAGTTGCAGCGCATTGCCGCCTGCTCGCAGCGGCTCAAGGGGGTGTGAGCGATGGCGACGATTCTGGATGATATTCTCGCGCACAAGCGGCAGGAGGTCGCGGCGCAGAAGCAGCGGGTCGATATGGATACGCTGGTCGCCAATATCAGCGCCAGCAATGATGTGCCGCGCGGTTTTATGAAGGCGTTGCAGGCGCGCGTTGCCATTGGCGGCACGGCGGTGATTGCCGAGGTGAAGAAGGCGTCGCCGAGCATGGGCGTCATCCGCGCCAGTTTTGACCCGGTGGCGATTGCCGAAAGTTATGCGGCGGCGGGCGCGACCTGCTTGTCCGTGCTCACCGACGAGAAGTATTTTCAGGGCAGTGGCCGTTATTTGCGCCTGATTCGCGCGGCGGTCGGCCTGCCGCTGTTGCGCAAGGATTTTATTGTTGATGAATACCAGATTGTTGAAGCGCGCGCGCTCGGCGCCGATGCGATTCTGCTGATTGTCGCCGCGCTTTCCGATGATGAACTGGCGGCGTTCACCCGCCTCGCCCACGATTTGGGGCTGGATGTGCTGGTCGAGGTGCATGACGAAGCGGAATGCGAACGCGCGCTCAAGCTGCCGTTGCGCGTGATTGGCGTCAATAACCGCAACCTGCACGATTTCTCCGTCTCGCTTGACACCACCCGCCGCATCAAGGCGATGGTGCCCACTAATTACCTCGTCGTCAGCGAAAGCGGCATCCATACCCGCGCCGACATTGACGCGCTGCAAGCCGATGGCGTCAGCGCCTTCCTTGTCGGCGGCGCGCTGATGCAGGCGGACGACCCCGGCGCGGCACTCGCGGCGCTGCTCGCCAAATAACGAACGTTAATCGCGTGGCGGCGGAGCGCTATGGCACAATCCGCCGCCTTTAACTTGTCCACCGGAAAACCGCCATGACCAACACCCTCCGCCCTTTCCTCGCCCTCCTCGCCCTCGCCGCCAGCCTTGGCGCGCAGGCGCTGCAAAGCTACATCGCCGAATACGACCTCAGCGTGCGTGGCGTCGGTGCCGGACGGGTGCGGCACGAAGCCGTCTTCACCGAACGCAGCTACCGCGTCACCGCCGACGGCACTCCATCGCTCGCCGCAAAAATGCTCGGCTTCGGCCAAATCCGCGAAAAAGCCGAAGGCAAAATCGCCGGCGACCGCGTCATCCCCACCTACTACCGCCGCGATATGCAGGGCAACGACAACCAGCACATCTCCTACGACTACGCCAACGCTGTCAATGGCGAAATCCAGGCCATCGTCGGCGCGCAAAACAAAACCCTGCGCGTCAACCCGAACGACCCGGCGCTGGACATCCTCGCCCTCGTCGTACAAAGCCTGCTCGACGTCGAACGCGGCCACATCGGCGAGCACAACTACACCCTCATTAACGAAGACCGCGTGCGCAGCTACCAGGTGAGCCAGTTGCCGGACGAAACCTGGCAGGACAACAAAAACGGCAGAACCCTCAAAATCAAAGTCTTCCTGCAAACCAGTGGCAACCGCCAGACCAAAATATACTTCGCCGAAGAACCGCTCCGTTTGGTAAAATTACAACAACTCAAGGATGGCGAAAGCCGCTTCAGCCTGAAACTGTTGAATTACAAGCCGCTATAACATAATGAAAGTCCTGCTGATTGCCCCCAAAGACTCACCCACCTACCTCCAAAGTCTGTACGTTGCCCTGCGCGTACAAGTGGGCACCTGCGACCTCTACGCGCTTAACGACAAACAAAGCGCCGCCCTGCCGGAATTCTTCAGCCACTTCGTCAAACTCCAGCATTACGACCGCATCGTGCTGGCGTACAACGGCGACTACATCAGCAGCCACACCCGCTTCCTCCGCACCCTGCCATCACTGACGATGCTGCGCCTCGAATACGACCCGCCCGAAGCCCGGCGCAAAATGAAAGAAAACTTCTTCGTCATGCCGTGGCTGCGCTGGATTGGCAACGACCTTGCCGTTGCCACCGAATACAGCGGCCAGGGACACGACATCTTCTGGGTACCGCAAATCTACGACCCCGAACACTTCTTCGCCCGCCCCGAAACCAGCCCTGTCCCCACCTGCCACATCTACGACGGCCCCGGCGACACCCTAGAAACCCTGCGCGCGGCGCTTGCCGCACAACCGCTCAGCCTCAACCCGCTCGACAAAACCACCCTGTGGCAGGACATGAGCCGCGGTCTCGTCGCACGCGAAGACTTCTTCCTCTACATCCCCGAACACGACCACTACGACCCGACGCCGATGATTCAGGCGATGGCCTGCGGCGCCGTCGTCCTCACCCCCGATCCGGGCAACGACATCCGCCTGCGCTACCGCTGGCGCGATATGCACGACGTCGTCTTCTTCAACAAAACCGAGGAACTCGCGCCGCTCGTCGAAAACATCCTCGCCCAGCCGCACCGCCACACCAGCCTCTCGCAGCACGCCATCTCGCGCGCCAAAACCTTCCAGCCGCAAGTCGTGGGCAAACGCATCGGCGAATACCTCGAAACCCCAATCCGCGACCCGGCCAACTACCCGAAAAGCGAGCGCATCTTCGGCTGGGAATTCCGCTTCAAAAACTGACCATGCGCCGCACCCTCGCCGCCTGCTGGCACGGCATCTGGCTCGACCGCCGCCAACAAAGCCTGCTCATCATCACCCTCTCCCTCATCACCTGCCTCTGGATCTGGCTCGAAGGCGGGCGCGTACTGGACGTCGAATCCCTGCAAACCCTCTGGCGCAGCGGCCATCCCCCGCAAGCCCGCATCACCCGCATCCTCGTCCCGCTCACTGAAGCCCCCGAACTGGCGCGCCTCGCCACCACCATCCACCACGAAATCACCACCGCGCTGGCGCCCACCCTGTTTGCGCGCCTGCTCGCCCCGTTTGCCGACAGCCCCAACCTGGCCGTCGCCATCATGGCCATCCTGTCAACCCTCTCGCTTTGGCTCTACTGCCGCCTGTCGCGCCTCATCGGCATCGGCCCGCAAACCGCCTTTCTCCTCTTCCTCCTGCTCAACTTCAACCCCGAATACAACGACGTCCGCCTGCAAATCAGTCGCTTCCAGCCGGTGCTTATCCTCTGGCTCGCCGGCCTTTACCTCTTCCTTGCCCACTACAAAAACCACATCCACCTCGCCTTCACCGCCTGGGCGGCGACCGCCTGGACCGCGGCACTCTTCGTCCCCATCGCCGCCTTCTGGGCAAGCGGCTTCCCGCTGCTGTTCCTCTTCTGGCCGGGCAGCGGCAACTGGCGCCGCCGCCTGTGCGAACGCGGCCGCTTCCTCCTCGCCTACTACTCCCTCATCGCCCTCGTTATCGCCTGCGTTCCCCAATGGCATAACGCCGCCAGCGGCTGGCTGCCGGAAATCCTGCACCAAATCGACCTCAAGCGAAACGAACTCGCCTTCCTCATCAACGCCAACAACCCGGTCGAACTCGGCATCGGCGAAGGCTACCTCGTCTCGCTCGTCCTCGTCGCCCTGAACGCGCTCAAAATCATGGGGCCGCTTATCGCCATCCTCGCCTTCAGCGCACTCCTGCCCAACCGCGCCACGGGCAGCGTCCTTGAACGGCGCGTGCGCGGCTTCTTCGCCTGCGCCCTTGCCTGGCTCTGGGGCATGGCCGCCTTTGCCTACCTCTACTACGGCACCCTGTCGAGCGACCTCTTCTACACCCCGTTCACCATGCTCACCCTCTGGCTCGTTTCCGGCATCGTCTATGACGCCCTGCAACGCGGCAAAAGCACACGCATCCCGCCCGAACGCCGCCTTGTCCTCATCTGGCTGCTCATCGCCTGTGCGCTGGCGAGCATCATCACCTTCGGCCCCAAACCCGGCTACCTGCGCAAAGCGGGCGAATGGGCGCGGCATCACCCGCCGATGGGCGCCATCTACAGCAACAACCTCACCGTGCTTGCCTACAGCGGCCGCCCGCCCTTCATTGACGGCCCGGCCTACATCGACATGGAACACCCGCTACAAGCCTACTACGACCTCACCCCGGACGACCTGCTCGTCCACATCAAAGGGCGCAAACAGAACGAACCACAAGACCTCGAACTGTTCGACATCCTCGCCGAATACCAAAACGAGCGCGGCGACAAAGCCTACATCCTCCGCCTCAAACCTGACGAATAAACCCGCGCCAAACCGCCAACCCGGACAACCCATGAAAAAACCAATCCTGACCCTGCTGCTCATCCTGACCACGCTGCCGCTACACGCCGCCGAAAAGCCCGCCTGGAAAGAAGCCGTCGCCGCCATTGACGCGGGCAACCTTGCGCCGATGCAGACACTTGCCGACGCAGGCGATGCCGCCGCACAACACAGCCTCGGTGTCCTGTACGAAAAAGGCGAAGGCGTACCCGCCGATGCCGCGACAGCCGCCGCGTGGTATCACAAAGCCGCCGCACAAGGCTACGCCAGCGTACAATGCAGCCTCGGCGTTCTGTACGAAAAAGGCGAAGGCGTGAGCAAAGACTACGCCCAGGCACGGGCGTGGTACCAAAAAGCGGCGGCAAAAGAAAACCGCAGCGCCGCCTACAACCTCGGCAACCACTACCGCTACGGGCTGGGCGTCGTCCAGGACTACCAGCAGGCGCGACAATGGTACGAAAAAGCTGCGGCACAAGACAACGCCGACGCGAAAAAAGCCCTGCAGACATGGTGAAAAACCGGCCTGAACGGGCGTGTTGCAGCAAACAGACCCCATGACCCCCGAAGAACTCGCCCGCCGCGCCAACCTCACCCCCGCCACCCTGTACCGCCTGCTCGCCGAATACCAGTACGCCATGACCGGCGAAATGGCAGACGCGATGAGTGACAGCCCCGGCGACCCCATCGCCGCCCAGTTCATCCCCGATGCGCGCGAACTCACCATTGCCGCGAGCGAACTGACCGACCCCATTGGCGACGCGCCACACTCGCCGCTGCCCTCACTCGTCCACCGCTACCCGAACCGCGTCCTCTGGAAAATCTCGCCCGTCTGCGCCGTTTACTGCCGCTTCTGCTTCCGCAAAGAACACATTGGCCGCCGTGGCCAGGCGCTGCGCCAACGCGAAACCGCCGCTGTCGCCGCCTACCTCGCCGCGCACCACGAAATCGAAGAAATCATCCTGAGCGGCGGCGACCCGCTGACCCTCTCCGACAAAAAACTGCGCCAATGCCTCGCCGCGCTGCATGACCTGCCGCACATCCGCCGCCTGCGCATCCACAGCCGCATCCCCGTCGTCCAGCCCGCGCGCATCACCATCGCGCTGCTCGATACCCTGACTGCCCTGCCGCAAAGCCTGCACCTCGTCGTCCACAGCAACCACAGCGCCGAACTCACCGCCAACGCCCGCACGGCGCTGCGGCTGCTGCGCGAACGCGGCGTGATGCTCTACGCGCAAACCGTGCTGCTCAAAGGCGTAAACGCCGACGCGGCAACCCTCGCCAATCTTATGAACGACCTGCTCGACTGCGGTGTTAAACCCTACTACCTGCACCACCTCGACCTCGCACGCGGCACCGGCCACTACCGCGTCTCCCTTGACGAAGGCCGCGCCATCGTCAGCGCCTTGCGCCGCCGCCTCTCCGGCATCGCCATGCCAACCTACATCGTCGAAATCCCCGGTGGCGACGGCAAAATTCCGGTGGGCGAACTCACCGCCGCCCAGGAAGCAGAACTGCGCGCCAGCGGTATCTACTGAGAACCTGTTCAAATCCCCCTCCAGCCCTCCCCATAGAGGGAGGTAGAACGGCGGGTATTTGGGCGGCGATTGACGTTTTGGCAGCGTCGTAGGGTGGGGCTTGTCCCACCGCCAAAAACATCAGCGGCAGCAATGCTTAACCCCACTCCCGGACTCCCCACAGGGGGAGGGGATTCTTTCTTTTTATAGCGATACTCACAAAGTTCTGTACAAGGCGCGCCGCTGAA
>ERZ773049.1025-NODE-1025-length-16492-cov-4.985642_pt1 | contig 16492 bp, 16 predicted proteins | sample MGYA00580633_ERZ773049 | MGnify/ENA primary metagenome ERZ773049 (study PRJEB29015, sample SAMEA2737991) | human oral metagenome | biome: human oral; feature: human-associated habitat; material: dental | place: China | collected 2066 ... | reverse complement strand
TTCACCTTTTCACTTTTAAAGGGCGCAGCCATTTTTTCACCTTTTCACCTTTTCACCCTTTTACCTTTCCATCCTTTCACCCTTTCACTTCTTCACCTTTAATACATTTATTATAAACTGAAATAACATGAAAAAACAACACCTTTTGCGCCTTTGTGCGCTTATGGCCCTGCTTTACATGCAGGTCTATACACTTTTTGCAGCCGACGTATATAGTCTGTCTGTGGCCAAACCCGCGCGAATGTTCGTAAAAACAGGTGCTTCGGGGCATAAGAACACGTTTATTATGCACAATTACGGCAACATCGAACAAAAGAACTTCCACTACAAGGCCACTATAAACGGCAAGGTTGTGGAGGAAAAAACAGTGACATTTGCTACCCCTTTGAAGGCCAACCAAATGGCAAGTCTAACCATCAGCATCCCGCCACAAAGCAAAGCCGGCGATTACGAGTTGGTTTTAGACATTACACAGATTAATGGTAAGCCCAATGGAAGTCCTGGAAAGATAGCCAAGCTACCCATCACTGCCATGAATAAGCTGCCCACATGTCGCGTGGTATTCGAAGACTACACCGCCAATTGGTGCCCCTGGTGTCCTTCTGGCATTGCCATCATGAGACAAATGGCCAAAAAACACCCCAACGACTTCTTCGGAATAGTGGTACATGATCGTGATATGATGGGCATAAAAGGTTATAACGTGCCCGCAACTCCCCACGCAGGACTGCCCACCGTATGGGCATCGCGTGCAAATAAGGTAGAGGGATTTACCGGCGAGCTGTATTATCAGATGGCCAAACAGCGCGGAGCGATGATGGATATCGACGTGAAAGCGCAGTGGAATAGGGAAGGTAAGGGCATCGATGCGCAGTCTACCACCACATTTCGCGCCACAACCAACAACGCCCGCTATGCGTTGGCCTACGTGTTGATAGAAAACCGAATACAAAGAAACGACTGGGCGCAAAGAAATGGATACAGTGGAAGTACCAAATATCTAGGTCTTAACCCCGAACTGGATTACTTTATCAAGTCATCTGACCCCATTAAGAACTTTGTTTTCGAAGATGTGGCCCGCTCTCAGGTAGGCATAGCCAACGGGTTAGACGGCTCTTTGCCCCAAAGCGTTGTGGCCGATAGGCCCATTGTTCATAAATCTGCGTTGAATGGCATTGGCGATTGGGTGACGGTAATTAACAAAAACAACCTGAGCGTAGTGGTTTTGGTTATCGACAACACCACCAATAGCATCGTTAACGCCGCCCGTTGCGTGGTGAAACCCTACACTGCCACAGACATCGAAACCCCCAAAGCCAAGGCCGAACGTGTGGAAGTGGCGCGCTTTAACCTCACTGGCCGACGCCTGTCTGCACCCGAACCAGGCGTAAACATCATTAAGTATAGCGACGGAAGTGTCGAGAAGGTGTTCGTTAGGTAACATTGCGTTACGCCCGAAGGCCAATAGCGCCATGCGTGTTAAGCCCACCGCACCATTTATAGGCGCAGAAGGCTGGCCCATCTAATGGCTTTATGCCGTTGGCAGGAAACAAATACGCCCTTCTACCCTTTCTCCTAGTGGGGAGGGGTAGGGGTGTTTTGTAAGTTTTTTAGCATAGATTTTAACACTAAGAGTGCCCTTTTTATCCACCAACTGCCCACCTTGCCGCAAAAATTCGATTCTCGCGAAGGTTTGTTTCGTTGCAAAAAGGGGTGGTAAGTGGACGTTGGTAAAATGAATATTTATTTGAAGAAGCTGCCATTTGCACCACTTTTGGGGTGGTTTGCCGCTAAATGTGGTGCGTTTTGGTGCAAAATAGCCTGCGTTTTGGTGCTAAATGCAGTGCGTTTTGGTGCTAAATGCAGTGTGTTTTGCTGCAAAACGCAAGGTAAAATGGTGCTAAATGCAGTGCTTTTTGCCGCTAAATGTAGGGCGATAAGCATAAAAATACACTGCAATGGTATGAATATAACCTTTCAAAACCACCAAGTATGTGACCAAAAGTGGCAAAACACCCATCAAAAAGTGGGGTTTTAGGGCCTGAAAGTGGGTATTTGGGCTTGAAAAATTACGAGCCTTCGGCCAAACTAGAAAGGCAAAATGGTGCAAAATGCAGGCAGTATGCTCGAAACTTGACAAACACAGCGGCAGCAAAAGTGGAAAAATGGCTGTAAAAAGCCCAATTCTGTGCCAGATTTTCGCTAGAATGAGGTTGAGAATAGGGTGTGTTTTGTAAAGTATAAAAAATATTTTAACTTTATGTACGCATGGGTTGTTTGGTTGTGCAGTGCTAGGTTATGTCGGTTTGTTTGTTTTTCGTTTCCTGCGTTCGTGGGTTGTTGTTGTAGGGGCATAGTGATATAACTTTCAGTTGCTGCAACAACAAAACAACTACTCAATAGCTACCGCGCCACAAATATATGGCCATAGCCCTGCTGCTTACAGCCATTAGAGGGGCTTTTGCTGCTAAACAGCAGGCGAGAATGGGTTACTTGTTGTTGCGAAGTTATGTCATTCGCAGCATGATTGCAGCCTTTTCTCTGTTCCAAACAGGCAGAAAGCGTGTGGGCAGCGGGCACACTTAGATTGTCTTTGCCAGTAAGCGGCGTTGTGTTTCGCTTGAAAATTAAACATCATTTTTTACAATTTTCTACACCAACCTATCAATATTTTGTATAACTTTGCTACGTATTACACCTTATTAAATAACTAAACCCACTTTATATTTATGTACGACGGAATAGAAATGTTCATTTTTTCGCTGGCATTATCCTTTGTTGCTATGATAATTGCCGTGCGGTTGAGTCTGGGTGGCAAATTCGGGGAGCTATTCTTTCAGTTGAAGACGATGCAAAAGCGGCTTGAAAGCACAACCGAATCGTTGAACGAACTTAGGGAAGAGATTGCGAAACGATTGCAACAAGGTGTTGCAACCAGTGCAGCCGATGATGCCGACGAACACAAAGACACGATGGAAACACCATCGCAAGCAGAGGGTAGCAGCCCTTTGACTACGCATACCCATCAACCAACAGGCGAAGACACCCAGACGGAAGACGTGGAGGGTGCTGTCGCAGAGGTTACGACGGTGAGCGAACAGCAACGAGTGGCCATACCAGTTGCCACAATAGAGGTGCCTATCGAGGGCAAAGATACGCCAACGAACACGCCTGAGGGCGAGCCACAACAAATAGAAGACGAACTGCAAAGCACAGGCAACAGCCTGCACCAGGCAGAAACACCGGCTATTGAACAAGTTGAGGCATCGCAAGCAGATGCCGTTGTGCAAGATAACGATGCCGAACAGCAAGACAACAACAACGAACCGCAAGCCAACGACACCGAAGAGGAGCTTGACAACCTGCCCCAAGAGCAGCCGCAGCTGCATGTGCCAGTGGCTGCCTTTGCGCAAGACGAAACCGCGCAAGCACAAAAGGCGGTGGAACAAGTGCAAGAACAGCCCGTGCAAGAGCCTGTTTCGGCCGTTAACGCGTATTTGGAGCCTAAGCATACGCATGCTGCAACCAATGGAAACGGCACAAATGGCCCCGCAATGGGTACAGACGACGAAGAAGACGAAGGTTTCAACTATGAGAAGTTTATCGGCGAAAACCTCTTCGGTAAGATAGGTATCTTGGTCTTTGTGCTGGGTATTGCTTTCTTCGTTAAGTATGCCATCGACCAAAATTGGATAGGCCACACCATGCGCACAGCCCTTGGTTTTGGCGTTGGTACATTGCTTTTGGGCATCGCTTGGCGGTTGGGCGAGCGTTATCGTGCGTTCAGTTCGCTGTTGGCTGGTGGCGGATGTGCCGTGTATTACGTCACTACGGCCATCGCTTTCCACTATTATCAGCTCTTCTCGCAGTCGGTTGCCTTCGGCATCATGGTGGTTGTAACGCTGTTTATGGCATGGACGGCTCGGCATTATGAACGTCGCGAATTGGCCGTAACGGCCATCGTGGGCGGCTTTCTCGCACCATTCCTCACAGCAACGGGTACGCCCAACTTCCTTTTCTTATACGTATATATGGTTATTTTAGGTCTGGGCAGCCTCTACCTTTCGTGGGGAACGCGTTGGAACGAGTTGCCTTTGATAAGCACCGCCGCCACGTATCTGGCCTTATTCTTAATCGGTAAAGACCTTGTTGAGTTGCCTTATGGCGTTCATCTCTTGTTCTACGGCCTGTTCTGGGTTATCTCTACGGCAAGCTGCTTTATACTCTTGCGGCGCGGAATGAAAGGCGTGTTCGCTGGTTTCCACATTGCGGCGATGATATTTAGCAGCATGTTCACCATCTTGCTGGTTGCCATGCTGGGCGACGACGAATATTATGAGAATGGTTTTACGGCCCTTACGATGGGTGCCGCCTACGTGGGCTTGCATCTATGGCTAAGATATAAGGAGCAGAGCAACGACTTGAAGCAGGCCATATTGCTGGGCTTGGGCTTGGCTTACCTCTCGGTTTCGTTGCCTTTGTTCTTCTCTGGCGCGGTGCTCACCGTCTGTCTGTCGGCCGAAATGGTGCTTTTGCTTTGGCTCTATTGCCGACTCGACATGGGTGTTTACGGCGTTGCGGCCATCGTTGTGTTGTTCGTCACCATACTAGGCGAAGGGCATGAATTGCTCTTTGCTGGTACGCCAAAGGTGTCCACACTCGTGTTCAACTCCCATTTCATGTCTACAATCTTCCGCGGTCTTTGTTTCTTGGCCTTCGCGCGCATAATGGACCGCAACAAAGAGAAACTCTACGACCTGTACGTGCCTTGGAATCACATCGTATATGGGGTGGGCATCATAACCATCTACGCTTGCCTCAGCACCGAAATGGACTTGTTCATCCCTTCGCCCACCTACAATGCCGCAGTTACTTGGTTGCGTATAGCCACGCTATTTGCCATTGCCGTGGGTTTCGGTCGCCGTTATCCGGTCAGCAAGTATGGTTGGTTGTACGCCGTTTACATGTTCTTAGCCATGTTCCTTATTGCAGGCGACGTGTTCTACTACGGCGAATATACCAAGCCCATGCCTGCCATTGGCATGCAATGGCTGGGCATTGCTTGCGCCATAGGGCTTTATGTGCATGCGAGCATAAGCTATTACAAGCATGCCGAAAAGCAAACAACACCCTTTACCGTTTTCCTTAACGTGTCGGCTACCTTGCTGTGGGTGAGCATGGTGCGCGCCTTGCTGATGCAGATGGGGGTAGAACAGTTCAGTGCAGCTTTCTCTTTGTCGCTGGCTGCTGTGGGAACGTTGCAAATGTCCTTAGGCATGCGCCTGCCAAACAAAACCATGCGCTGGTTAAGCATCTGCACCTTTGGCGTAATTATTGCCAAGTTGGCCCTCTACGATGTATGGCGCATGCCTGCCGTTGGCCGCATCGTGGTGTTCATTATCCTTGGCGTACTGCTGCTAACGCTATCGTTCATGTATCAGAAACTAAAAGATACGCTGAACCTTGGCGGTAAAGACGAGGATCCGAATTCCCTTGAAACACGGCTGCATGAAGCATCCGACGATGCAGAAGACAACCACGAATAGAGTGAACCTATTGCACGATAGATATTATCTGTTTGTGACAGCCAATATTGTTAATAACTTTGCAGTCGTAATAAAATAACGAACAAATGTTTTTAACCAACTTATTTTTAGCAATTATGAATATAACAATGCCAACTCTTCCATACGCACCCAATGCGTTGGAGCCTGTTATCAGCGAACAAACGATAAATTTCCATTACGGAAAGCACCTTCAGAACTACGTTAACACCTTGAACACGCTTATTCAAGGCACTGAGTTCGAGGGCAAGAGCGTTGAAGAAATCGTGAAGACTGCTCCCGACGGGCCTATCTTCAACAACGCAGGGCAGACGCTGAACCACACCTATTACTTCTTGCAGTTTAAGTCGCCTGTTAAGGGTAACGAGCCTACTGGCAAGATTGCAGAGGCTTTGGTGCGCGACTTCGGTAGCGTTGAGAACTTTAAGAAAGAGTTCACGCAAGCTGCTGCAACGCTCTTCGGTTCGGGTTGGGCATGGCTGTCGCAAGATAAAGACGGCAAATTGGTTATCACCAAGGAGGCTAACGCCGGCAATCCCCTACGCCACGGCAACAACCCATTGTTGGGCATAGACGTTTGGGAGCACGCTTACTACTTGGATTACCAAAACCGTCGTGCGGACCACTTGGCCGCTTTGTGGGACATCATCGACTGGAAAGTTGTTGAAAGTCTTTTGAAGTAAGCCTTACATTGCACGCATTCATCGTGAAATAGATTTCCAAAACAACAGTTAAAACAAAATCATAGAACGCTTGTCGGACGTCGTTGGGGCGCGGCTTTTAACAAGAACGCGCCAACAACGGCACCGACGACAAAAATAATTAATACACATTATGCAATCAATCATCAATTCATTGCTGCCCGAATTTAAGGTGCAAGCTTATCAAAATGGCGAGTTCAAAACCGTATCTAGCGAAGACGTAAAGGGCAAATGGGCCGTTTTCTTCTTCTATCCAGCAGACTTTACCTTCGTTTGCCCCACCGAGTTGGTTGACTTGGCAGAGAAGTACGAAGAGCTGAAGAAGATGGGTGTTGAGGTTTACTCGGTTAGCTGCGACACGCATTTCGTTCACAAGGCTTGGCACGACGCTTCTGACAGCATCAAGAAGATTAACTATACCATGCTGGCCGACCCACTCGGCGTACTGGCTAAGGGCTTTGGCGTATTCATCGAAGAAGAAGGTATGGCTTATCGTGGCACTTTCGTTGTTGACCCAGAGGGCAAAATCAAGATCGCCGAAATTCAAGATAACAGCGTAGGTCGTAACGCCGAAGAGCTTGTTCGTAAGGTTGCTGCTGCTCAGTTCGTGGCATCTCACCCCGGCGAAGTTTGCCCCGCTAAGTGGAAACAAGGTGCTGAAACGCTGAAACCCAGCATCGACCTCGTTGGCAAAATCTAATTTAGAGCCACGCATTTAGGTGTTTGAACATTGCGAACAAGTACCTATATATTTACCAGTTGCCCCATCTCTCCCCATTGGGTGGGGAATGGGGCAACTTATTAGAACAATAGACCCAGCACAATTTATCATTTTAGTAGAGTTATAAAACATATCAACGCATTAGGAACGGCCTAGAAATCGCTTGAAATTGATTTGATATCTGGGATAACTAGAAATCAAAATGATGGAAATAAGGGGATTAAAAAGCACTTATGCCCCCTCTTCTAGTGCGCCTGTTCCAAGCGTTTTAAGCATATAAATACTCCTTAAAGAAACCAACACTATGCTCGATACCTCGATACTCAAACAAGTTAGCGACGTGTTTGCTGGCTTAGAAAACGACTATGTTCTTGATGTTCGCACCGACGCTTCGCGCGCCGAATCAGCCGAACTGAAAGCATTCGTAAACGATTTTGTGTCTACTTCGGCACATTTGTCGGCCAATTTCACCGACACCAACGACGCCCAACTGTCGTTCTCGCTGCTTAAAGGCGGCCAACCAGTGGGCATAACCTTCCGCGGTATTCCCAACGGACACGAGTTTACATCGCTACTCTTGGCCGTTCTCAATGCCGATGGAAAAGGAAAGAACCTACCCGACGAGGCAATCAGCAGAAGAATTGCAAACCTCAAAGGAGAAATTAAGCTACAAACATACGTGTCGTTGACGTGTACAAACTGCCCCGACGTGGTGCAAGCACTCAACATCGTGGCATTGGCAAACAGCAGGGTAAGCAGCGAAATGATTGACGGAGCCCTCTTCCAAGATGAAGTTGCACGATTAAACATACAGGCTGTACCTGCTGTTTATGCCAATGGCGAGCTTTTGCACATCGGTCGCGGCGACCTAGGCGAACTGCTTGGCAAGCTTGAAGACATGTTTGGCAGCGAAGAAGACAGCAATGCCGAGTCCGTTGAGCGCCAGTTCGATCTCGTTGTTATCGGCGGAGGACCTGCTGGTTCTGCTGCCGCCATCTATTCGGCACGCAAGGGATTGAAGGTTGCCGTGGTAGCTGGTCGCATTGGCGGTCAGGTTAAGGACACGGTTGGCATCGAAAACTTGGTGTCGGTACCCCAAACTACGGGTGCTCAGCTCGCAGACGACTTGCGTTCGCACATCGGACACTACCCCATTGAGATATTCGAGAACCGCAAACTTGAGCGTGTAGACTTTTCGCAATCTCCCAAACGCGTATATGCAAAGGGCGGAGAGGTGTTTGTTGCACCTGCCGTTGTTGTAGCTACCGGTGCAAGTTGGCGACGTCTTAACGTAGACGATGAGGCGAAGTATATGGGTAAGGGCGTTCACTTCTGCCCTCACTGCGATGGGCCTTTCTACAAAGGTAAGAACGTGGCCGTAGTCGGTGGTGGTAATTCGGGAATTGAAGCAGCTATCGACCTTGCGGGAATCTGTAACCACGTAACGGTACTTGAATTTGCCGATACCTTGCGTGCCGACACGGTTCTGCAAGACAAAGCGGCCTCTATGAGCAACATCGAGATATTCAAATCGTCGCAAACAACGCAGGTTTTGGGCGATGGTAACCACGTAACAGCCATTCGTGTGAAAGACCGCACCAACGAAGAGGAACGCGAAATAGCCCTCGATGGCGTATTTGTACAGATTGGTTTGGCTGCCAACACCGAGCATTTCCGCGATGCGCTGCCGCTAAACGAAAGGCGCGAGATTGTGGTTGATGCCACTTGTCGCACCAATGTTCCTGGCGTTTACGCTGCTGGCGACTGCACCAATGTGCCTTATAAGCAGATTGTTATCGCTATGGGCGAAGGCGCAAAGGCCGCACTTTCGGCGTTCGACGATAGAATTAGGGGCATTATCTAAGCTGTTTCCCATGCACGAGCGTAGCTTGTTGCACTTATAAGACAAGGACTAAAACATCCCCACTCAAGATTTTTTATCTATATTTTTGTGAATGGAGCGCTCTCGCCTTCGGGTGGGGGCGCTCTTTTTATATGGTGAAAAGACGTTTAAAGATGAAAAGGTGAAAGGGTGAAAAGGTGAAAAGATGATGTTTAAAGGTGAAAAAGTGAAAAGACGCCTCGCGCCCTTTAAAGGTGAAAAAGTGAAAAGATGGCTGCACCCCTTAAAGGAGGAAAGGGTGATAAGGTGAAAAAGTGAAAAGATGGCTGCGCACTTTAAGGTGAAAAAGTGAAAAGTTGAAAAGGTGAAGAAATGGCTCGCACCCTTAAAAGGTGAAAGGGTGAAAGGTTGAAAAGGTGAAAAAATGGCTGCGCCTACTGATGACCAGGTAAGGCAAGTAGTGGCTTGGAGAACTAGATAACCTAGTACTTCTAGGTAGATTAGTACGGCAAGATAACCTAGTATTTCTAGATAACCTAGTACTCCTAGATAGGCTAGTACTGCTAGATAACCTAGCATTGCTAGAAGGCCTAGTAGAACTAGATAATCCAACTCCACTAGCTTGCGTTAGCTTGTCCACTCGTTAGCCTGTCCACTCGTCCACTCCCTTCATCTTTCCCACGCCACAAAAAAGGGGATGTACCGTTGAAGGCCATCCCCTTGTTCTATTAATCCTCTAAAAAATTTTATTCTTCCACAACCGAGAAGTCGTCTTTTCCTACTCCACAGATGGGGCAAACCCAATCTTCGGGAATATCTTCGAAAGCCGTTCCTGGTTCAATGCCGCCATCGGGATCGCCAACTGCGGGGTCGTAAATCCAGCCGCAAGTCTCGCAAATGTACTTCTTCATAATCTTTTCGCTTTTAATTTGTTTATAATGAATTTATATTTTAATAATGAAATCAACCAACGGCACGCCCATCGGGACCTTTGCCGCGGTATATTTTGTTATCCAACAACTTTTTTCTTTATCGCTTACTTAGCACGCGCTTAACCCTTTCGTACACCATTTCGGGCGAGATAGTGCGCAGGCAAGCCAGGTCGCCACGCAAACAAGGCTTGTTTCCGAAGATGCTGCACGGCCTACAAGCCAAGTCTATCTGCACCGCATTCTGCGGTTTTTGCCCCCAACCCATAAAGCCCGCATAGGGATGGGTGGCGCCCCAAATGCTAACCACAGGCGTATTAACCAGCGAGGCGAAGTGCATGTTGGCACTATCCATGCTTACCATCACGTCTAGGTGGCTCATCAACACCAACTCTTGCGCTATTCCACCAAGCACAGCCGAGGCATTCAGGCACTGCGGATTGCGTTCTACGATGCCGTTGAGAATGGGATCTTCGTCGGGTCCCTTGCCAAAAAGGAACACACGACACGAAGGATGGTCCCTTACAATCATCTTTATCACCTTTTCTAGCATCTCTGGCGGATACACTTTCTGCTTGTGCGCCGCGAAAGGTGCAACGCCAATCCACTCTTGAAAAGCCTTCTTTACGCCTATTTCGGCAGGAAGAAGGCGCAAGTTGCCGCCTTGTGGAGGAAAGATAGAGGTGAAATCCATCTTTACGGGATAGCCCAACTTGGCAAAAACCTCGGCATAGTTTTGGAAAGCCGTAGGCAAAGGCACCAGCCGTTTGTCTGTTTGTGCCACCAGTTTCTTGCGTTCGTTGCGGTGTTTGTCGATATGTTCCACCCGATAACGCCCAAGGTTGAACCGCAATCGCAAATAACCAGAGCGCAACACATTGTGCAAGTCGGCCACGGCAGTGATGTTCTTAGCAACGATGCGCTTGTACAACTTGTTTAAACCGCCAACCCCATGATATTCCTTCTTAATGTCGGCTCCCATAAATCCCACGTTAGGGGCAAGCCCTTCGAATAATGGGCGCGCAAAGGGTCGACTTAAAAACGTTATCCGCAACTCAGGGTATTGTTTCGCCAAAGACTGAACCACAGGGACAGTCATGGCAACATCGCCCATGGCCGAGAAACGGATGATAAGGATATGTTCGGTCTTCACACTGATGTGGGTATTAGTTTTTTTGCTTGGCAGCGAAACGCCCATTGCGTTTAAACGCACACGGGAGCCTTTATTTCTTGTACAACACGGGGTTTGTTGCCGGGTCGTTATACATTTTCATTTGCCTGTACACCTTCATATAGATGCGTCCCTGCTCTATGTCGGCCAGCAATTGGTCGATAGCAGCCGAGAGGTCAACCTGTTGTTCCAGCAAGATGTTCAGCTTAGCCTCGCAACGCTCGTGGTGTTCGGCGTCCACATCCGTACGTTCCACCTGTTCGCGCATGTGATAAATCTTCAATGCGAGTATCGAAAGGCGGTCGATGGCCCAGGCAGGACTCTCTGTGTTAAGCCTGGCATCGGCTTGCGGTTTCACATCGGCGTACTTCTGTCGGAAGTAGCTGTCAATCTGCTCCACCAGGTCCGTACGGTCTTGGTTAGAGCGGTCGATGCGCCTTTTAAGGCTCAGTGCCTCTTCGGGATTGATGTGCGGGTCGCGAATAATGTCTTCAAAATGCCATTGCACGGTGTCAATCCAGCATTTTAGATACAGGCGATTTTCTATCGTTTCCCTTTTGTAGGGGTTGTTGATAGGTGTGTCGATGTTGTCGGTTACGTGGTAGTCACGTATCGCCTGATTAAAAATCTCGTTGCAAAGTTTAGTAAAAGACATATTGTTTTGCTGTTTAAATGTTCGTGGCCTACACGCTTGTGCGTTTCCTTAACTTGGGTAGGCATGGCCTATCTTCTGCAAAAGTGGTGCAAACGCGTGCAGACTATCTTTTGCAAAGATATGTTTTTTATTTTAAATCCGCAATGAAAAGTTGATGAATATTTTCTATTGCGATATTGGTAAAACCTTATGTCGCGCTTTTGGGGGCATACTAAGCTGTGTTGTAACGATTTGTTTATGTTTCTTTGGCGGAAGAACTGGACTTCTTGCGACAGGCACCGCGTTGCGTTTGATGCAATGAAGTAGTCTTGAGTTTTAATATTTCTATAAATAGAGCGGAGTTTGTTACCTTTGTAATGCCAACACAATATAAGCACTCCTCGCATATACGAAGTGTAGGACAAATATACCCGCGCGGCTTATCAACTCACGAAAACCCAACAACTCCCCAATGTATCTGCTCATCAACTTATAAACTCATCAACTTACAAGCCCTCCAGCTCCAAACTTACAAGTTCGTCAACGCCTAACTCACAAGTTTGTCAACCCACAAATTCAAGAACACAAGAACTTGTAAACTTTTAAACTCATCAACTCAAAACCCATCCACTCAAAATCTTAAAATATTATCTTTTATTTTACAATAGCGCTCTAATTTTCGCTCCATTCTAGCGAAAATATAGGCCATAAAGTAGGTAAATCACCCCTATTTCTAGCTTTTCTCGTTGTTCGTTTTGTCTGTTTTTGGGAAAAGAACCTGCATTTTGCACCATTTTGCCTTTCTAGATTGGCCGCCAACTCGCATTTTTTTGCTCCCAAATATCCCCTTTTAGTCCCTAAAATCCTACTTTTTAACCACTATTTTGCCACTTTTAGCCATGTGTTTCATGTTTCTAAAAGGCTATATTTATACCATTGCTGCGTATCTTTATGCTTATCGTTCTGCATTTAGCGGCAAAAAGCATTGCATTTTGCACCAAAACACCTTGCATTTTGCACCAAAACGCACTGCATTTAGCACCAAAACACGCTGCATTTTGCGGCAAAACGCACGTCATTTTGCACCAAAACGCACCACTTTTGGCGGTAAACAGCCCCAAAAGTGGTGTAAATGATGCTTTCTTGAAATAAATATTCATTTTGCTGCGTGCACATGCTAACCCCTTTTTGTACCGAAACAAACCTTCGCGAGAATCGATTTTTTGCGGCAAGGCGAGCGATTGGTGGATAAAAAGGGCATTTATCATGTTAAATTTTTGGCGGAATAATAGACAAAAGACGATTATCCCATATACAAACGCATGGCAACTGCACCAAAAACACGTACGCTTACGGGCACCCGTGTGAGGGGTTGCTGGGCACGCTGCTCACGGGCTGCGGAAACAACATCATGGAAAAGCAGAAGTAATATGGAATTGACCGCCAGTTTTCAACTTATGGAAAATGTATTGAATAACTATTGCCTAGACTCCTTTTTTTGAGAGACAACCATTTTCTGACACAGACGAATGGGGCAGAATTTCATGTTTTATCGTATCTTAGTCTGGTACTTCGTACATGAGCGACGTGTTTTTCATGGTTTTGCAGCACAAATATTATACAGCCCTTTCAAATTAAAGGTCAATACAACGGAAAAGTCCGACCGGTCCGACTGGTTCTGATTATACCCCCCTTTCAATTTAAAGGCCAATACAACTTCAATATAAGCGAAGAACACTTTTGTTATGTTACGGCATCGCCTCCATGTTTGCATCAGTATCTCTCCAATTCTTCAGCATACATTTTCCTAAAATGCCGTGCCAATTCTCTTGGTGTTATGCCCTCATCAAACTCTGATAACGCCGTTCGGCGCATAACGCTTACCACGATGTCGCCAGAAGATAGCGTTCGGGCGCGCTTGTTAAGCACATGCCCCGTGCCGTAGAGCAACACGGGCACAATGTCTAACCGAAAGCGTTTGGCTAAATAAAATGCACCTTGATGAAAACGTTGCACTTTGAGCGAGGCCGAACGCGTGCCTTCGGGAAACAACATCACGCTATATCCGCGCTTAACAAGGCTGGCAATGCGCTGTTCGTTGTCTTCGATGTTGCGCGTAACGGGCAAATACTCGGCAAAACGTATGGCAACGGCATACAGCGGGTTGTACCACACCCATCGCTTGGTGAGTATCACCATGCGCGGCGTTAGCGCAAGGATGCAAAGCAGGTCGAGGTGGCTTTGGTGGTTGCTGATAATGATGGAAGGTTGCGTGAAGTCTTCGCCCAAAGGGTTGTCGAAACGTGTGCTGATGCCGGGCAAAAGCCGCAGCAGTGTGCGGGCGATGCGCTGTATAAGGGCATGAAAGCGCAGGCGTTCGGTTTCGCTTACGCGGTGCGATAGGAAATAAACCAACATGCCTATCTGCAAAAAGAACATCAACACGAACATCAACAGCAACGCGCCTGCGGTGCAAACCACACGCAAAAGCTTACGCGGCAGGGCGTAGACAATGGCGAAGAAGGTGAGGAAGGTGTTGAGTAAGCTTATTCGGGCGAAGTCTACGCCTGGGCGGAAGTGGCTAACGCGCTCTTCGCGTGGCGGATAATGCACGTTGATGGGAATGGAAATGGTGCGCACGTTGTGCCAAGCGGCAAACACCAGCAAGGCAAGCTCGCTCTCGTATCGGCTTGTTACCAAGGGCAACCATCGCAACAGGCGCAAAGGGTAGGCGCGAAAACCTGTTTGCGTGTCGGGTAAGCGCCGACCTGTTTGCAGCGCAAACCAAAAGTTGCTGAACTTATTGGCAAACTTACTCTGCCCATTCATGTTGCGATTGTTAGTTTCCGAAAACTTATCGGCATCAAAGCGGTTGCCCACCACAATGGCATTGGGTGCTTGGTGTATGGCTTTGAAGAACAAAGGCAGGTCGGCAGGCGCGTGTTGCCCATCTGCATCGATGGTGATGGCGTGCGTATAGCCCATGTTTTGCGCTTGTTTGAATGCGCTGAGCAGGGCTGCGCCCTTACCGCGATTGCGTGTGTGGGTAACAACGCATAGTTCGGGGAAATGCGTTGCAAGCAGTTGGGCGGTGTCGTCGGTACTTCCGTCGTTCACCACGATGATGTTTGGCGTGCGTTCGGCCACTCCGCGCACCACGCTGGCCAGTGTGGCGGCATTGTTATAAGTGGGTATCACCACGCATACGCGGTAGTTATTCATACACCAAAGACAGTTTGGCGAACACGTGTTCGTTGTTTTTCACCTCCGCTTTCACTAGCCAAGTGTTGCCTTCGCATCGTATGTTCAGGGCGAAAGTGGGGCAGGGTGTGCCGGTTGGGGTAAGCGGGGCAAGGTATTTCACGTTCTTGGCACAGCTTAGCTGCAAGGGTTTGCCCACCACTTCTTCGGCCAGTTCGCCCACCATTTGCAGCGTGCAGGCTCCCGGCGTGATGGGATTGCCGGGGAAATGCGCCGCGTAGATGGCGTGGTTGGGGTTGAGCAGCACACCGAAAACGTGCTTGTCGGCATCGTGTGTGGCGTTCTCTATGGTGTAAAAGTTATCTTTCAGTTTCATCTTCTGTAGGTTTAAGGGGTTTAAAGCGGTAGGTAATGTGGCGCTTTGGGTTTTCGTATGTCAACGAATCGCGCGCAACTAGTTGCGGAACGATTTGTTGTAGGTCGTGGCGCAGCACGCGGCGTATGTACCATTTGTTGAGCATGGGCACCAGATTATGTAGCTTTACCTTGCCGTTGGGCATGCAAACAAAGTCTACCATCTTTATACCGAACTCGTTAAGGATGGCTCCGCGTGGCTGTTGTTCCACGGTGTCGATGATGCAAAGGCCTGTTATGGCAGCCTTTTTAAAGCTTAACTCTACGTTCCATCGCCGACCTTGGGCCGAAAGCGAAGTGGCGGAGAGCCATAACAAAACGATGTAAAGGGTTAGGGTGCGCATGACTTGATGAATTAGCGGGATGGGATTTATTGGGACAGATGGGGCGAATGAGTCGAGTGGGAGCAAGACTAGAATGCCTGAAACACCTTGAACATCTACAAGGGCTTGGCCACCTAGAAGGCTCAAGAAAGCATACAGCGGCCTTAAATCTTAAACTCCTCGTCGCTCACAGCGGTGTTTTTCTTCACCTGATGCAGTTCTATGCGGGTGTTGTCGCCACCCTTTTCGCGCATCTCAACGGTTGTTGCGATAAGCTGTTTGCTGTCGAAAGTGATGACAAGGAGGCTGAACATCTGTTTCATTTCTTTTTTAAGGGGCGTTAGTTGGGCAATCCACTTATCCCCATCAACAAACATTTGTGTCTTAAACCGCTGCTTGTCTGTAAGGCATTCGCCCGTAACGCTGCTGAGCATGATGCCCGTTATCTCGCGAAACACCTTGTTTTTGGCCGCGTCTATCACGTCTTTGCGTTGCGCGCTCTTCATCAGCACCTTCGTTCCGTTGAGAATAAAAGTGTATTGGTAGGGCGAAGTGTACTGCCAACGCAATTTGGAAGGCTGACTGTAACACATCCTTCCCTTAGAAACCATCTTCTGACTAAGCATTTTCAGTGTCTTCGTTTGGGTGAACGAGCACTGCAAACTCTTTGTTTTTTGGGCTACTTCGCCCACCTTCTGCATCATCTCATCGGCCTTTGCACCGCTTACCGCGGTTTGCGCATGGCCTATTAGTGATGCGAAAAGTAATATTATGGATAATATATAGTTCATATCAATTGAATTATTTACGAGTTAACAAGTTGATGAGTTAACGAGTTAACGAGTTGACAAGTTGACAAGTTGACAAGTAAACGAGTTGACAAGGTAGCTAGCCCCTCTGCAACAAAGCATTTGGCTTAACTCTTTAAAGGTGAAAGGGTGAAAAGGTGAAAGGGTGAAAAAATGGCTAACGCCACCTAGGCATTTGGCTT
>ERZ773049.1020-NODE-1020-length-16532-cov-92.065728_pt1 | contig 16532 bp, 17 predicted proteins | sample MGYA00580633_ERZ773049 | MGnify/ENA primary metagenome ERZ773049 (study PRJEB29015, sample SAMEA2737991) | human oral metagenome | biome: human oral; feature: human-associated habitat; material: dental | place: China | collected 2066 ... | reverse complement strand
CCATCGGCGCTTCCCACTCGTGGAACTGGTCGCGGAAGAAATCGTTGTACTCCTCCGCCTTGATCTCGGACTTCGCGCGCGTCCAGAGCGGCTGCATTGAGTTCAGCGTGCGCAGCTCCGTCTTCTTGATCTTCTCCGCACCCTCGATAATCTTGCCCTCATCGTCGCGCGGCATCTCCTCCGTCGTGACGTTCATGCGGATCGGGTAGCGCACATAGTCCGAATACTTCTTCACGAGATTCTCGAGCGTAAACGTATCCGTATAGTCCGTCTCGCCCTTCGTGAACTCTTTCGCGAGATGGATCGTCACCGTCGTGCCGCGCGTCTCCTTCTCAGCGTCCTCAATCGTGTAGCTGCCGTCGCCCGCCGACTCCCAGCGCGTCGCCTTCGTCTCTCCCGCCCGGCGCGTCACAATCGTCACTCGATCAGCGACCATAAACGCGGAGTAAAAGCCCACGCCGAACTGACCGATGAGATCCTTGTCCGGCGCGCCGCCGTTCTCCTCCTTCGCCTTCGCGAGCTGCTCCATGAATGCCTTTGTGCCCGATTTTGCGATCGTGCCGATATTCTCCACGACCTCCGCACGCGACATGCCGATGCCGTTGTCCGAGATCGTGAGCGTCTTGCTCTTCTTATCCGGCACGAGGAAAATCTCATACGCATCGTTTCCCTCGAGGATGTCCCTGTTTGTCAGACTCTCGAAGTGGAGCTTGTCAATCGCGTCCGACGCGTTCGAAATCAGCTCGCGCAGAAAAATCTCGCGGTTCGTATAGATCGAATGGATCATCAGATCCAGTAATTGTTTTGTCTCCGCTTGAAACTCAAATGTTTCCTTTGCCATGCTATCGTTCTCCCTTGGATTCATTTTTTGCATACCATTATATATGCAGTGCTAAACTCCGTTCTATATTACACGAAAAATGACAAAAAGTCAAATTTAATATATTTGTTCCTAAAAATAAGCAAACCGCATATAATTAAGTTAAATATATAGAAATCCATAGCGAACACCATATGGTAAAATAAGGTTAAACCAATTAATCTACCAAAAAGCCACGCTATGGATCAACTAGACTGTAAGACAAACAAACGCAACACATTTTACTTATGGAGTTCGAACGATTTTGAGAGATGTATCTTATCTTGACCACACAACAGTATAACTTATTTTACTCATTGATATTGACAATCTTACGCTCCGAAGCACTGTCGGGCAAAAGATGCATATTCGTTTCATCGGTGGTGTAGAACATGATACTGCTCTTTTTTAAGATGTTGTTGTGTGAAAACAGTATCTTTGTATCATTGAGTTCAGGAAATATCCTCCGATCACAAAATCGAACGGTCGTCATTGCAAAGGTGTTGGCATAGTTGTGTTTGACCTCCTTCGCAATTCGGATGTAAATTTCGTCTGCTGTGTTAGGCGGCACATATACAAACATTTCGTAATGCGTCAGTTTTCCATCGCCCATGAGATGGGAGGACTCGATGTGATAGTCGAGACTTGCATCCTTTTCGTAGAGTTTTTCGAGAAAATGCCCCTTGATCACTGTTTCGATCTTACCGTCTGCAGGAGGCGGGGCATTTCCTGCAATGATTTTGGATTCACGTGGCTCTAAATCCAGATCGATCCATCTGTTTCGCAGCCCCTCGACGATCGCGCCGCTTGTTGTTTTGATACGTCCCTTGAAGCGCTGGTTCGAAGTGTTTTCGATCTTAGCAAAAAATGGGGTCTGATTACGATCTTCCGACTTCGGTATATATATCGTTTGTGTGATATTTTCATCGATTTTCTCGCGTAGAAGTTCCTCTGCACTCTTCTGTATCGTTGCTTCCTGTTGTGTCTTCGGCAGATCGGGATTCTGTTTCAACGTGTTAGCAAGCGTTATGCATAGAAGAAGAATCGCTAGGGGTGCAGTCACTTGATAATACTTTGGAAATTTCGGTGTACGGCGCCGATAGTTTTCCTTCATCATCTCTGCGCTGAACAACGGGTATCCGTCTATGTCCTTGAATCCGCCGCAGTACAGCTGATAGAGGTCATAAAGCGTGCCCAATAGGAGACCACCGAAGGTAAGGAGGTACAAAATACCGCTTGTCCATTTTCCGACGTAAACGCGATGCATCCCAGCAAAGCCGATTAAGCCCAGTGCGCAAAGCAGCATGGCGATCGTGCGGTTTTGTGCGGAAACGTAGCGGTAGGACTCAGATGGAGTCGGTTCTTCCGGTGCTTTTTCAGACGGCGGATTGTTTTCGGTGACAACCTTTACGCCACAATCGGGACAAAATTTCACGTGGCTTGGAATCTCGCTGCCACAGTTTCTGCAGTACAATGGGGGACCTCCTTTGTGGGAGACTAGATAAGGGCAGTAATGAGCTGAAAGAGGAGGAAGCCGAGCGCAACACCGAAGAGAGTGCCTGTGACGAGGCGTCTGATATTGGTAGACTCGTATCTGTCATAGAGCAGCTGCACACTGCCGTCAGTGATCATCGGCAACATACAGAGGAACGCCGTCCATACGGAAAGGCGACAGCCTGTGATGAGCAGGATGATAACGGCGATTTCCCCGAGGAGGATACCCGTGCATCGCGCACATAGGGGGAACTGGTAGCCGTATGCGGAAAAACTCCGTTGCGGCATCTGATGACAGCCCCAATAGCGTCCGAAAAAGTGCATTGCTTTGATCCACAACGTGAGTCTGCGCTCTGCGGTCATACCTTGAACTTCTGCCCGCAGTGCCGGCATACCCAGAGATGCTCTGTATGCGTTTCACCTGCACCGTGCATACCGATTGCGGCTCCGCCTGCCATCCCCGTCGTCGCAGCGGTTTGTGTACATCCAATTCCCGTCAATATTGTCGTTGGCAGAGTGATGCATAAGGAAGGTGTACAGCATATGCCTGCAAATAAGTTTCCATATATGGCAGGGAGAGCAGCTAACAGACCGCCAAGGCCACAGCAGCTCGAGCCGATCGCCGATGAGCCACAGCACATTTTTTTGCCGTTCACGCCCTTCGCCGTCACATCTGCCACAACCTGCAGATCGTGCGAGCCGCATTTCGGACAGGTGATGCCGCCGACGGAGACTTTCTTCTCGGGCAGCAGTGCGATATCTTTTATCGGCGTACGGCAGTACTGGCAAAAGTTTGAGTCATTCGGAATGGTTTTTCCACAGTTCTTACAGTTCATTATCATACCGCTTTCATCGATTTTAACTTTTATTATATCCAAATGCAATTTATAGTCAATGTTTTATCGCTCACGATAGGAGATTAACTCTACGAATTTATAATGTATTCTATTCTTGTATTAATATATGAAAAATCCTCCTGATGAGCATCGTCATATTCTTTGGTAACTTTCTCAAACAGTCTAAGTTCCCCTCATACTTTACTTAAGACTCTCTGTAAAACATCTTTTTGAATCTTGGATATCTCTTCACGTAAAGCTTCACTAATCTATTTCCCATTGACCTTCTTAGGGATTATGCTATAATGAGCGCAGTTTTTGACCGTTATAATTACAGTCAGAAGAACGGAGGATTTTCATGAGGCATATTTCATTCGGCTCGCTTGCACGCGTCTCTGTGCTGGCCCTGGCTCTCGTCATCCCGACGGGCATCGCCGCAGCGGAGGAAGCGCCCGCAACGCTGACGGTCGGCGGAATCGGCACGGCGCAGATTGCCCCCGATACGGCGGAGATCACCGTCGGCGTCATCACAGAGGCGAAGGACGCGGCAAAGGCGCACGCCGACAATGCTGCGGCAACGGCACGCATACACAGCGCCGTAAAAGGACTCGGCATTGCAGACCGCGACATTCAGACGGCGCACTACGATTTTTCGCAGCGCTACGACATGCGCGACAACGGGCGCGGCGATGTCATCGGCTACACGGCGCAGAACTCCGTCGTGATCACGGTGCGCAACTTGAACAATGTGAGCAAGGTGATTGACACAGCGCTTGCAAACGGTGCGAACCGCATCGACTCGCTGAACTTCACGGTGAGCGATACGAGCGCTGCAAAGAATGCCGCCCTTGCGGATGCGGTACGTTCCGCGCAGAGCAAGGCGCAGGCAATGGCAGGCGCGCTCGGCGTTCGCCTCGTGCGCATTGCAAATGTCTATGCGGATGCGCAGTCCGCCCCTCCGCGCAACTACATGCCGATGATGATGGCGAAGGAGTCATATGACTCCTCGACGCCGATCTCTGCAGGAGAACTCTCTGTCGAAGCAACGGTGAACATCACCTATGTCATCCAATAAACACGAGCGAGTCTCCGCTGTCGAAGCGATCCGCGGCATCTCCATGATGGGCGTGATCGGCATTCACATCGGCGCGGAGTATCTCGCAAATCCATCGCCAAATCTTCATCTTGTGGCGCTTTTTGACATCGGCACGCGCTTCAGCGTGCCGATTTTTTTCTTTATCTCGGCGTTCGGTCTCTTCTACGGGCAGTCGCTGTCCGCAGTGTTTTCCTACCGAGATTTCCTCGCGCGGCGCGGGCGTACGGTCGTCATTCCGTATCTTATCTGGTCGCTCTTTTACATCGTGCATGACGCGTGGTATTACGGGACGGGCTTCCCGCCGCTTCTCTCCCTGCCGGGCATTCTCTTCTTCGGCAATGCAAAGTATCAGCTCTATTTCATGGTCATCCTGATCTGGTTCTATCTGCTGATGCCGCTCTGGCGCTTCCTCCTGCACCACATGACCCTGCCGCTGTTGGCAGGCATCCTCGTTCTGCAGATCGCGTTCGACGACTGGTCGAGCTTCAATACGGCGTTCAATCTCTACGTCTACGGGCTCCCCGAGGGAACGCTTCTGCGCGCGCTGCTGTTTTATCGGCTGAACTACTGGGTCATGCACTACGTCTTTATCTTCCTGCTCGGCGGATACATCGCCCTGCATTTTGACACGTTCCGCACGCTGATGGCACGGCATGCGCGGCGTCTCTATGCCCTCGGCATCATCAGTCTCACCGCGCTCCTCGCATGGTATTACAAACTGATTCTCACGGACGGCTATACGCCGCTCGAGGCAATCTACACGGCACATCAGCTCTCGCCGCTCGGCATTCTCTATACGATTGGTGCGTCGCTCGCGCTCTTTGCGTTCTTCACGCGGCTGGGAACGAAAAATCTCCCGGGCCGCGCGTTCCAGTTCCTCGGGAAGCACTCCTACTTCATCTACCTCGCCCATCCGATCGCCATCACCTACCTGCTCCTGATGATTCATGCGCACGGTCATGTGCTCACAGCGCCCATTGCGCTCGGGCTCTACGCGGCGACGCTCCTGCTGACGCTCCTCGGAGCAGTCATCGCGAGAAAGATCGGAGAGCACATACCGATGGTGAACGAGCTGACGATCGGGCTAAGGAAACGCTGATAAATAGAGTCTGTCCGATTACTGAACGCATCCGTGTTTCCTAAAGCCGAAGAAGTAAAGGGGCATTGCACGAAGCTAAAACTTCGTACAATGCCCCCCTTTTATTTCAGCCGCCACAGCGCTTCCTCCGCCATGTGCGCGAGACAGCGCGCCGTCATCGGAATCGCCGCAGGATCAACCGTGAATTTCGGATGATGGTTCTCAGGCGCAAGTCCCGTGCCGATGAATGCGAAGCAGGTCTCCATCGTCTCCTGATAGTAAGCGAAATCCTCCCCCGCCATCCACGGAACGGCATCGACGACTGCAAAGCCCTCCTGCTCCGCAGTCTCCTTTGCGAGCGCATTCCAGCGCTCCGTATTGATGACGGCAGGCGGCCCCGCGGTCCACGTGATCTCCGCACGCCCGCCGAATGCGGCGGCAATTCCGTCGGCAAGCGTCTCCATGCGTTCCTTGACGAGTGCCCGATCATCGGCATCAAAGAGGCGTATCGTCCCCTCCATCCACGCGCGCTCGGGCAGGACGTTCCACGTTGCCCCCGCCTCAATGTGCGTCACGCTGACAACAGCAGGACGCAGGGGACTGATGTTGCGCGCCGCAATCGTCTGCGCTGCCGTCACGAACTGCGCCGCCATGACGACAGGATCACAGCCGCGGTCAGGCTGCGCGGCATGCGTGCCAGCGCCGTGGAATGTGAGCTCAAATTTATCCACGGACGCCATCATACCGCCTGTGCACAGCCCCAGCGTCCCAACGGGATAGATCGGACGCGCGTGAATGCCGAAGATCGCCGCGACACCGTCAAGCGCCCCCGTATCGAGGACGGTGCGCGCCCCGCCCGGCGCCTCCTCAGCCGGCTGACAGACGATATAGACGGTTCCCGCCAGCTGCGCTTCACGCTCCTTTAGGAGAAGCGCTGCCGCAAGCACCGATGCCATGTGAAAGTCATGCCCGCAGGCATGCATCTTCCCCTCGTACTGCGAGGCATACGGCAGGTTCGTTTCCTCGTTCACGGGCAAAGCATCCATATCCGTCCGCAGAGCAACGACAGGATTTTCTCCCGTTCCGATCACGGCGACGAGTCCCGTTGCAAGAGGCAGATCGCGCATGCGGATCCCTGCGCGCGCGAAGTCCGCCCGCAGGCGCGCCGTCGTCTCGAGCTCCTCGTAGGCAAGTTCCGGATGCGCATGCAGCCACTCAAACTCTGCGTGCGCAAAGTCCATAATTTCTGTTTCCGTCATTGGTTTCCCCCCGATGTAGAAACAACGGGGCTACTGTACAAAGCCAAAAAGTTTCGTACAGTAGCCCCGAGTTTATTTTGGATATGTCGCTCAAGGCGCCCCTTCCCCGCTGTGGCGGGGCAGGGGGAACGCGCTTACAGTCCGGCTTCCTGCTTCAGAAGCGCAGCCTTGTCCGTCTTCTCCCACGGGAGATCGACATCCGTGCGGCCGAAGTGTCCGTATGCCGCCGTCTGGCGATAGATCGGGCGACGCAGATCGAGCATCTTGATGATGCCCGCCGGGCGCAGGTCAAACGTCTTCTGCACGAGATCGACGATCTTCTCCTCGTCGACCTTGCCCGTGCCGAACGTATCCACCATGATGGACACGGGATGCGCAACGCCGATGGCGTAGGCGAGCTGGATCTCGACACGGTCGGCAAGTCCTGCCGCGACGATGTTCTTGGCGACATAGCGCGCCGCATACGCTGCACTACGGTCCACCTTTGTGGGGTCCTTGCCCGAGAACGCGCCGCCACCGTGGCGTGCCCAGCCGCCGTAGGTGTCAACGATGATCTTGCGCCCCGTGAGACCGGAGTCGCCGTGCGGGCCGCCGATGACGAACTTACCCGTTGGATTGACAAAATACTTTGTCTCTGCGCGCAGGAGCTCTGCCGGAACAATCACCTTGATGACCTTTTCGATCATATCCTTTCGGATGGTTGCAAGGTCGACCGCCTCGTCATGCTGCGTCGAGATAACGATGGTATCGACATAAACCGGCTTGCCGGCCTCATAGGCAACGGTGACCTGTGTCTTGCCGTCCGGGCGCAGATAGGGGAGCTCGCCGCTTTTGCGCACGTCCGTGAGGCGGCGTGCCAGCTTGTGCACGAGCACCGTCGTGAGCGGCATGTACTCGGGCGTCTCGTTCGTCGCATAGCCGAACATCATGCCCTGATCGCCTGCACCGATCGCATCGGCCGCGTCCATATTGCCCTCGCGCGACTCGATCGCGCGGTCAACCCCCTGCGCGATATCCGGCGACTGCTCGTCGAGTGAGACGAGGATGCCGCAGGTATCAGCATCAAAGCCGTAGCTGGCGTTCGTGTAGCCGACCTCGCGCACCGTCTGGCGGATGATCTTCGGAATATCGACGTAGCATGTGGTCGAGATCTCGCCGACAACATGCGCCTGCCCTGTCGTGACGAGCGTCTCGCAGGCGACGCGTCCCTGCGGATCCTGCGCCAGAATCGCATCGAGAATGCTGTCAGAGATCTGATCAGCGAGTTTATCCGGATGTCCTTCAGTGACAGACTCGGATGTAAAGAGCATCTTTTTCATTCAAAAACCTCCCTGCGTTTTGAATACCATTTCAGAAAACCTCACTCCACTCCTGCAAAAAAGCCTCCCTTTTAAGATAAGGGAGGCTTTTTTCCGCCGCTCTCATCTCATAGGCAGTCCGCCTAAAGGAATTGGCACCGTTGACCCAGTCGTCATGGTTGCCGCAGCTTCATCGGGCCATTCCCTCCGCTGCTCTGGATGAGGTATATTCTCTTCTATACGTCGCATTGTAACGAATGCAGAGTGCATTGTCAAGGACTATTTTCACATATTTTTCTCATGCACGTTTTTGGAGCGCTTCCTCCAGATGATCGAGGATCACGCCCGCGAGCGCCGCCTTCGCCATGAGCGGATGATCCTCTGCCCGTCCGTCCGCAAAGAAAATCTTCACATGATTCGTCAAGACCCCGAAGCCCGCGTCCTTCTCCGCCACGTTGTTCGCCACGATGAAGTCGAGGTTCTTTTTCGCGAGCTTCTCCTGCGCATACGCCTCGACGTTCTGTGTCTCCGCCGCAAAGCCGACGAGAATCTGACCGCGCTTTTTCTGCCCGAGCTCATAGAGGATGTCGGGGTTGCGCGTGAGCGTCAGCGTCAGCGGCCCGTCCGTTTTCTTGATCTTGTGCTCCGCCGTCTCTGCAGGGCGGTAGTCCGCCACAGCCGCCGCCTTGATGACGGCGTCTGCATTCTCGTATTCCGCGAGCACGGCCGCATACATGTCGCGCGCGCTCCGCACATTCACGCGCCGAACGCCCGCCGGCGTCTCGAGATGCGTCGGTCCTGAGACGAGGATCACCTCTGCGCCGCGCCGCGCTGCCGCTGCAGCGACCTCATAGCCCATGCGCCCCGTCGATCGGTTGCCGAGGTAGCGCACAGGATCGAGCGCCTCCTCCGTGCCCGCCGCTGTCACGAGGATACGCCGTCCTGCGAGGCTCTGCGCCTTGGCAAAGTGTTCCTCGACTGCAGTGACAATCTCCGCAGGCTCCGGCAGCCGTCCCGCTCCCGTTGTCCCGCAGGCGAGCCGTCCCACGGCGGGAGGGATGATCTGCGCGCCGCGCTCTGTAAGGCGGCGTACATTTTCCTGCGTGACGGGATTCTCCCACATGCCTGTATTCATTGCAGGCGCGAGAAGCAGCGGCGCACGCGTTGCGAGGACCGTCGTTGTGAGCATATCGTCGGCAATCCCTGCCGCGGCCTTTGCAATAAAGTTCGCTGTTGCAGGCGCAATAAGCACGATTTCGGCCAGCTCAGCCAACGCGATATGCTCGACGTGATGACGGGGCTCGCCCCACATCGTCGTCACAACGGGCGCATCTGTGATCGTGCGGAACGTGAGCGGCGTGACGAAGGATGTCGCCGCATGCGTCATGACGACATGCACCGCAGCACCTGCCTTCTTCAGGCGGCTTGCGAGCTCCGCTGCCTTATAGGCGGCGATGCCGCCCGTCACGCCGAGCACGATGCGCCGTCCGGCAAGCGTGCCCATGCTCAGACGCTCTCCTTGCAGAGATCGTAGCTGATCTTGCCCTCGGCAATCTCCTCCAAGGCATTCGTAACATTCTTTGTCGAGCGCGCGAGTTCTGACTTCACAGGATCCCCCTCGAGCAGCTGGCGCGCTCTTTTTGCGGCAAGCACGACCATGCCGTAGCGGCTGTCCACCTTCGTCAGCAGTTCGTCCGTCGAGGGATTGACCATGCCGATTTCCACATTCGTTTTCATCCGTATACCTCTATCTTTCAAATAACAACATCAAACTGCGCGGGATTCATATCCGCACGCAGGTGCTCGGCGGCAAGGATCGTCCGAATCCGCTCTGTCGCCGCCTCCACCGTATCGTTCAGCACGGCGTAGCGATAGCGTTTGCCGAGCAGGATCTCATCGCGCGCTGCGGCAAGGCGCCGGGCAATGCTCTCCTCCGACTCCGTTCCGCGTCCTGTAATGCGTCGGCACAGCTCCTCATAGGAGGGCGGCAGAAGGAAGATAAACGTCCCATCGGGACAGCGCTCCATCACATTCAGCGCCCCCTGCGTATCGATCTCGAGCAGGATATCCTCGCCCGCCGCACGGCGCACCTCAATCGGCGCCAGCGGCGTGCCGTAATAGTTGCCGTACACATCCGCATACTCGAGAAAAGCACCGTCCGCAATCATCGCTTCGAACTCCTCGCGCGTACGAAAGTAATACTCTCGCCCGTCCTGCTCCCCTTCGCGCGGCGCGCGCGAGGTTGCGGAGATCGAGTAGGCGATGGCAGGCTCGCGTGTGAGGAGCTCCTTGCAGACCGTTCCCTTCCCCGTACCCGAGGCGCCCGAGATCACAATGAGAAGTCCCTTTTTCACTCGGCTTCCTCCCTCTCATTCGCCATGCGCCCCGCGATGGTCTCCGGCTGTATCGCCGAGAGCACGATATGTCCGCTGTCCATGATGATAACGGCGCGCGTCCGCCGCTTGTAGGTCGCATCGATGAGCCGCCCTGTCTCCCGCGCGTCCTGCACCATGCGCTTGACAGACATCGAGGTCGGCGCAACGACGGCGATCATGCGTCCCGCGAGGACAATGTCGCCGAATCCGATATTGACCGTCTCCATGTCATCACTCCAAATTCTGTACCTGCTCGCGCAGCTTCTCGACCTCGTTCTTCATCGCAACGACAATTTGCTGTGCGGCGGCATTGTTCGCCTTCGAACCGATCGTGTTCGTCTCGCGGTTGATCTCCTGCAGGAGAAAATCGAGCCGCCGTCCGACCGGCGCATCTTCTGCTAGAATCACACGGAACTGTGTGAAGTGGCTCGCGAGGCGCACGAGCTCCTCCGTGATGTTCACACGGTCGGCATAGAGCGCCGCCTCCTGCACCAGACGTGATTCATCCGGCGCCGCCTCCTTGAACTCTGCAAGGAGCTCCCCCAGATGCGCGCGGTACTCCGCAACAATCTGGGGGACCATCTCCTTGATCTGCGCGCGCTGCATCTCCAGACGCACAAGACGTTTTTCAAAATCATGCGCAATATGTGCGCCCTCCGCAAGCCGCATCGCATCAAGCGCCTCGAGTGCCTGTGCCGCGGCATCCAAAAAGACCGCGCGCGCCCCCGAGATGTCCGTATCCTCTCTGACCGAGATCACGCCCTCGTATGCCGCTGCCATGCGCACGCCGTCATTCAAAGGTGCGTCAACGGCGCGTGCTACCTTTCCGAGCGCCGCATAGTAGGCACGTGCAAGATTCTCGTTGACATGCACCTCATACCGTTTCTCGCTGTGGTCCTCAAAGTTCACATAGACATCGAGCTTTCCACGCGCAACGCGTGAACGGATCACATCGCGCAGATCGTTCTCCCATGCACCGAATGCACGCGGCATATGCGGCACGATCTCAAGAAAGCGCTGATTGACCGCCTTGATCTCGACGACAACACGATAGCCCGGCGTCTCTGTCGTCCCCGCGCCGTAGCCCGTCATGCTCCTGCGCAGCGTAGTCATACATCCCCCTGCCATATGCCCGCAAAGACCGGCTCTGCCGGCCCCGTCATAAAGATATGCCCGTCCGCGTGCCATGCAACATGGATCACGCCGCCGTCGACCTCGATCTCTGCCGCGCGGTCGAGCACATCGCACAGCACGCCCGCCGCAAGCGTCGCGCACGTCCCCGTCCCGCAGGCGAGCGTGATGCCCGCACCGCGCTCCCAAACGCGCATCCGCGCATGCTTTCGATCCCGCACATGGACGAACTCCGTATTGATCCTGCGCGGGAATGCGGGATGGTTCTCAAACTTCGGTCCCAGCTCCGCGAGCGGAAAGCCCTCGGCATCGTCCACAAAGATCACGCAGTGCGGATTTCCCATTGAGACGCAGGTCATCGCATACGTCCTGTCCTCGACTGTGATCGGCTGCGCAATGACAGGCTCCATGCCGAACCCGCGAACGGGAATCGCATCACCTGCGAGCACGGGCTCGCCCATATCCACCTCAACCGCCGTCACTTCGCCGCTTTCCGTGAGAATCCGCGGCACCATTGTACCCGCAATCGTCTCGATCGTGAACTGCTCCCTGCGGATGCGCCCGCAGTCGTAGAGACAGCGTGCAAAGCAGCGGATGCCGTTCCCGCACATCTCGGGTTCCGTCCCGTCCGGATTGAACTCGCGCATGCGGATATCTGCCGTCTCCGACGGGCAGACGATCATCAACCCGTCCGCGCCGACGCCGAAGTGGCGGTCGCACATCCGCACGGCAAGTGCCGCAAAGTCCACGGGCTCCCGGTCAAGGAAATCCACAATCACGAAATCATTGCCGCAGCCCTGCCACTTTGTAAATTCCATAGGTCTCCTTATCGTCGTGTGAATCTTTGTGTATTGTACTATGAAATCTCCTCGTGCGCAAGGCGTACGCCTTGCCTATTGTGTCCCGCATGTGTATAATTTTCTTCGACAGAACGAACGAAAGAAGATGATACCATGAGCCTTGACGGCTTCTCCATGTCCGCCCTCGCGCATGAACTCGCAGATGCCCTCACGGGCGGGCGCATCGATAAGATCAATCAGCCGAACAAGCAGTCCGTCATTCTCTCCGTCCGCCAGCCGGGCAAAAATTTTCTTCTCTATATCAACACGAACGCGAGCAATCCGTCGGCCCATCTCATTGAGGCCGCGCCCGAGAACCCCGCTGAGCCGCCGACCTTCGTCATGCTGCTGCGCAAGCAGCTCGAAACGGGCCGCATCGCCGCCGTACGTCAAGAGAGGCGCGACCGCATTCTGCACCTCGACATCGACGTCATTGCCGGCGGCGGCCGCATCACAACGCGCACGCTCACACTCGAGCTCATCGGCAAATACAGCAACATCATCCTCCATGAAGACGGCACAATCACGGAGGCGCTGCGCCGCATCGGCGAGAACACAAGCCGCGTGCGCACCGTGTTCAAGGGGCTTCCCTACACACTCCCGCCTGCGCAGGACAAATATGACCTCTTCACCGCAGACGCGGATGACATCATTGCGCATATACAAAGAGACCCTGAGGCAAAACTCTTCCAGGCGCTGATCGGCGCCGTGCTCGGATTCGGTCCCGTCTCGGCAAAGGAGACCGCATTTCTCGCGGGACTTTCGCCAAGCGTCCGCATCTCCGAACTCGATGCGGCGGACTTCGCAGAAATCGCGCGTGCACTCACAGAGCTGCGCACATGGATGGAGCAGCCCGCACCTTCCCTGCGCCTCGATGCAAACGGCAAGGTCACGGCAATGGCCGCATTCCCTCTCAGCAGACTGCCTGATACAACAGTCCTCTCCTATCCAACCGTCAGCGCCCTCATGATCGACGCAGACAAGCGTCTCGGCAGCTACGTCATCCCGGATCGCGAACGCTTTCGCCGCCTCGTGCGTACAGAACTCCATCGTGCCCGCGAGAAATACGGCAAGCTCAGCGAGGAGATCGCCGCAGCCGAAAACGCCGAGGAGCAAAAGATCTTTGCCGACAACCTCATGACCTATCAGTACAACTACACGGACCATGCGGATGATGCAGTCACCGTTGCGAATATCTACAGCGAGACGGGCGAGAGCATTACGATCCCGCTCGATCGCCGCCTCAGCATCATCCAGAACATGCAGGCATATTACAAGAAATACGATAAGCTGAAGCGTGCCGTGCAGCTCCTCGCTGTCCAACAGGAGCGCTGCATGGAAAGCATCCGCCACCTCGAGAGCATCGAAACCTCCCTCGACTCCTCCACGCGACTCGCGGAGATCGCCGAGATCCAGGATGAATTGATTGCGTCCGGCTATCTGCATGAAAAGCTGCCGAGGCGCAGCAAGGACCGCCGTGCGCAGCCGTTCTCCTTCATGGCACCGGACGGCACGGCGATCCTCGTCGGCAAGAACAACGCACAGAATGACGCACTCACATTCAAGACCGCCGCGCCCGCAGACATCTGGCTGCACGTCCGCGACATCCCCGGCTCGCACGTCATCCTGCGGACGAACGGCGAAGAGCCCTCCGCGCAGGCGCTCCATCTTGCCGCGCAGATCGCCGCGCACTTCAGCAAGGCGCGCGGCTCCTCGAACGTCCCTGTCGACTACACCGCTGTCCGCTTCGTCAAGAAGCCCTCGGGGGCCGTCCCCGGCTTCGTCCGCTTTGTGAACGAAAAGACGCTCTTTGTCACCGAGGACGAGGAGGCCCTCGCCCCCATCCTCGCACAGGACCCGACCGTCTGAAACAAAATCGACATACAAAAAGACCGCCCGCAGGCGGTCTTTTTGTATGTCGGTTCAGACCAGCTCGATGATTGCCATCGGGGCAGCGTCGCCGCGACGGGGACCGAGCTTCAAGATGCGGGTGTAGCCGCTCTTGCGGTCCGTATATTTCTCTGCGATTTCACCGAAGAGCTTGCGCACGACATCCTCTTCTGCCAGCGCCGCAATGGCCTGACGACGCGCGCTGAGATCGCCGCGCTTGGCAAGCGTAATGAGTCCGTCGGCAAGAGAGCGGAGCTCCTTTGCCTTCGCCTCGGTCGTCTCAATGCGTCCATACTTGAAGAAGGATGTGAGGATGCTCCTGAGGAGAGCCTTGCGGGCCGCGGAATTGCGTCCGAGCTTTCTCATGTGTTTCCCACTCCTATCGTTATTCGTTTTCCTGTCTCAAGGAGAGTCCAAGCTCCTCAAGTTTCTTCTTCACTTCATCCAGAGATTTGCGTCCGAGATTGCGTACCTTCATCATATCGTCCTCGGTCTTCTGCGCGAGATCGGCAACGGTATTGATGCCGGCACGCTTGAGGCAGTTAAAGGAACGGACGGAAAGATCCAGATCGTCGATGGTCATCTCAAGCACCTTCGCGCTGTCGTCAACCTCTTCGGGCGGGAAGTTCGGCACTTCCTCCTCTTCCTCGAGCATTGTGCCGTCCATGTTCTGGAACAGCCGCAGATGCATGACGAGGATCGCTGCCGCCTTACTTACGGCCTCCTCGGGACGGATGGAGCCGTTCGTCCATACGTCGAGGATGAGGCGGTCGTAGTCGGTGACGTTGCCGACGCGCGTGTCCTCTACCGTGTAGTTGACACGCTGCACAGGCGAAAAGATGGAGTCGATCGGGATCACTCCGATGGAGTCATCCGGCTTCTTGTTCTTATCCGCCGGTACATAGCCTCTGCCGCGCTCAACGGTCATCTCGATCTTGAGCTTGCCCGTCGCATTCAGCGTTGCAATGTGAAGCTCGGGATTGAGGATCTCAATGTCGCTGCCGCATTCGATGTCGGCTGCGGTGACCTCGCGCTCGCCCTCAGCCTCAATGCGGAGGGTATGCAGCTCACTGCCCTGCATGCGGATGCAGAGCTGCTTGAGTGCCAGCACAATGCTCGTCACATCATCCCGTACCCCTGGAATGGTGGAGAACTCGTGCAGGACGCCGTCGATCTGGATGGACGTAACCGCTGCCCCATCCAGGGACGAGAGCAACATGCGGCGCAGACTGTTCCCGAACGTCGTGCCGTAGCCCGGTTCGAGCGGCTCGCAGACGAAACGCCCGTAGCGTCCGTCCTCGCTGATCTCTGCGATTTCGATTTTCGGTTTTTCGATATCTGTCATCTATGTGCCTCCTCCATAATAAACGCGTAATGCAGACACATTCACATTCATTATTTGGAGTAGAGCTCGACGATGGCCTGCTCGTTGACCGGAACGTCGATTTCCTCACGATGGGGGAAACGCGTGACGGTGCCCGTCAGATTTACCTGATCGGCGGTCAGCCATGCGGGAGCGGAAAGAGCGTTGCTGCTCTCCTTGAGGTCCTTGAAGAACGCGCTCGCGCGGCTCTTCTCCGCAACCTCGATTATGTCGCCCTCACGAACGAGTGCCGAGGGAATGTCAACGCGCTTGCCGTTCACGGTAAAGTGTCCGTGGCGGACGAGCTGGCGTGCCTGGCGGCGCGTGTTGGCAAGGCCGAGACGGAAGACCACGTTGTCGAGACGGCGCTCGAGGAGGCTCAGCAGGTTCTCACCCGTGACGCCGGCCATCTTCTTCGCCTTCTCATAGTAGCCGCGGAACTGACGCTCGAGGACACCGTAGATGAACTTTGCCTTCTGCTTTTCCTTGAGCTGGAGTCCGTACTCAGAGACCTTGCGGTTCGTGCGGCGCAGCTGACGTGCAGACTGGCGCGCGCGGCCAAGGGTGGCAGGCTCGATGCCAAGCGCACGGCAGCGCTTGAGGACTGGTACTCTATCAATTGCCATGTTTTTTCATGCACCTCCTGTTAGACGCGGCGACGCTTGGGCGGACGGCATCCGTTGTGCGGGATGGGAGTCACGTCTTTGATCATATTGACTTCGAGTCCGGTTGCCTGCAGCGAGCGGATTGCCGCCTCACGGCCTGCACCGGGCCCCTTGACATAGACTTCGACGGACTTCAGACCATGCTCCATTGCAGCCTTTGCAGCCGTCTCCGCAGCCATCTGCGCTGCGAACGGCGTGCTCTTGCGGGAGCCGCGGAAGCCGAGACCGCCGGCGCTCGCCCACGAGAGGGCATTGCCGCTCTTATCGGTGAGCGTGATGATCGTGTTATTGAATGTCGAGCTGATGTGTGCAACGCCCGACTCTATGTTCTTGCGAACTTTTTTCTTGG